>ERZ824598.223-NODE-223-length-97874-cov-19.484732_pt1 | contig 97874 bp, 105 predicted proteins | sample MGYA00519934_ERZ824598 | MGnify/ENA primary metagenome ERZ824598 (study PRJEB31778, sample SAMEA3449177) | human gut metagenome | biome: human gut; feature: human-associated habitat; material: faeces | place: United Kingdom | collected 2010/2012 ... | reverse complement strand
ATTAGCACTAGTGTTAAATTTTGTCAAATATTTATAAAGTTTTATATTTTCGAAAGTATCACTCTGTTATACTTTTTTACCATTTTCTCTCTAAAATAGATTAAAAAGGGCAATTTTAGCTAAATGGAGTATAAAAATAAGCTAAAATCTTTTCAATGAAAAAATTTTCATTATCAAAAAAAGATAGTAAATTATCTACCCTAGTTTGGATAGCTTTTACCATCTTTCATTTTTTTCATTCAATTCTAAAGTAGACATCTATCAACCTCACTTTGGAAAGAACCAATATTTATTCTTATCTTGTAATACTATTTTTAGTAAAATATTGTTGTTTATATTTATACATTAGCTTGTCACATTCAGAAATAGCGTTTTTCAAATTAACTCCATTAGGATAATATTTAGCACCAAATGAGGCTAAGCATGTTTTTTTCATAAAATCCTTAAGTGAATCAACTAAAATTAAAAATTCTGCCTCAGTACCGGGATAAATCGCAACAAACTCATCACCACCGATGCGATAAAGCATATCGCCTACTAATTCTTTAATCGTTTTTACAAATGATCTTATATAGTTATCTCCAGCTTCATGACCATATTTATCATTAACACCTTTCAAATCATTTAAATCAAAATAAATAACTCCTAAAGGTGTTTCTTCGTTATTAGATGCAATCTTCTCCTCAAGCATATAACGATTAGCACAACCTGTTAAGGCATCATAATTAGCTCTTTTAAAAAGTTCCTCATTAAGATTCTTAGTTCCTGAAAATGACTCAAAGCTAATAATAATACATGCACAACAATCATTATCAATAGGAAAGGCTTGAATTAACAAATTTTTTTCAATCAAGGTACTTCCTGACTGCACTAAATGGGGCTTATGTTCATTAATGGTTTTGGAAAACAAATCCATCCATATTTTTTCTGTATAATCAAAAAAAGATAAGAAATTGGAACCTATAATTTTTTCTTTTGAAATACCTAAAAAGCTTGCGAAGGCTTCATTTACATATTGATAGGTAAAATCATTGAAATGACCTTTTTTTATTATAGGTTTAATAACAAATATTGGACTTGGACAATTATTTAAAATTTTTTCGTACTCCATACATCTAGCCTCCCAATTTATGATACGATAAGATTATACCATATTTGTAGTTTTTTGTCGATTTTTTAAATAATAAAAAGAAAAAAAGACGATTGCTCGCCTTAAGTTCACTATTATACACTTTTATTTAAATTTTTAGGATAGCCACATTTACGCTTCCATCTACCACTAAAGAACATTCCAATTGAAATTAACATACCAACAGCCCAACCAATTGGCCAAGCAAAGAATACACCCTCATAGCCAAATATTTTCCCTAGTACTAAGGCACTTATTACTCTAAGGGCTAAATCAACAGATGTACCAAGAGTAAATCCTAGCATATCAGTTGACCCCTTTAAAATACCATCAAGAGGGATTTTAGCTACCATTAAAACAAAAAATGGTACAACACATAGCATAAACAATTTACCTGATGAAACAATAATATCGATATCTCCTTCTGCTTTATCAGAAATAAATAAGCGGACCAAAAATTCTCTAAATGGTAAAATTATAAGCATTGATACTGCACAAATAATTGCACAAATAATTACTGTAGCAACATAACCCTTCATTATTCTATCATACTTAGAAGCTCCTATATTTTGACTTACAAAGTTAGAGAGTGCATTACAAGCAACTGTAAAAATATTAATAGCAATATAACAAATCTTATATGCTGCACTATATCCACCAGCAACCGAATTTCCTCCAAAGCTTGTCAAAATGGTTGTAATTAAAACACCACCAATAGAAATAAAGCATCCTTGTAAAATAGATGGGGTAGCTAAAGAAACAATAGATTTTAAAAGACCGGAATCAAATAATTTTTCCTTATCAGAATCAAGCTTATTAACACTTTTAAATAATACAACAATTGATAATATAGCAGCTATAGCCTCAGATATTACCGTACCAAGCGCAAGACCAGCACTTGACATATGACAAGGAATAACAAATAAAAAGTCTAATGCTACATTAAGCAATGTGGAAAAGATTAAAAAATAAAGAGGAGTCTTAGAATTACCAAATGATTGGAAAACATACATTGAGAAATTATACATAAATAAGAAAATAATTCCTGCAATATAAATCATCATATAAGAATATGCTTCAGTAAAGCAACCATCACCCTTAGATGTATCAATCATACCACGTAATAAAGGCCACATAATAGCTAAACCAACAATGGTTGTAACAGCACCAAGGACAAGCATTGAAATAAAGCCTGTTGTGGTAGTTTTCTTAACATTCTTAAAATCCTTTGCTCCAAAGAATCTCGCTGCCACGACTCCAACTCCAACACCAAAGCCAACCGCAATATCTAAAAATACGACCGTTACGGGATAAACAATACCAACAGCCTCAAAGCTATTCAAATTAGTAATAAAATGTCCAGCAATAAAATTATCTGCTAGATTATAAAGTTGTTGAAGTGTAACAGATAAAATCATTGGGATAGCAAAAAATAGTAAAATTTTAAAAGGATGACCTGAAGTCATATCTTTTGTTTTCATAAAAAAAACACACTTCCTCACATTTTGCTATTATACTCTTTTTTATTTATCATTCAAGAAAAAAAGCATATCAATCTAAAAAAATTAATATGCTTAATAAATTAATTTACTTATTATATAGACTAACAAATTTATCAAAATACATTAAATATGTTTTTATTTGTTTTTTAGGATCAGTCACAAAAAGGGGAATTATTTTGGTATAATCCATTTCACTATCAATATTTATATTTTGATTTCTTAATACTTCTTCTTTGAAAAAACTATTAAATTTCTGCTCATAAAAACTTGCAAAATTATCTATTACTCCTAATTCCTTTGATGCGTAAATGAAGCCATTTATACAATACTTTAAATATTTTAAATTATAATAACCAATATATACACAAACTCGTCCACGTAATATTGTAATAAATTGTAAAAAATCAGTTTTAATATTTGTTTCTTTTATTTTTATTAAACTCAATTTATATGTATCTCTATCACATTTATCAAATCTTCGTACAAGAGGTGTAAAATCATAATCTGCTAAAACTAAGGTCTTAAATTCATCAAAGCACTCAAAGAAAAAATCAAACTGTTTTTCAGGATCAGTTTCAACTAATGGAATGTAACTTTCCCAGTTTCTCGAACCAAGACAATCTATTTTTTTTGCTAAAGAATTTTCTATTTTCATTACTTTATTTTGTATAAAATAATTGAAGCAATAATCTCCAAATATAAGTAAATCGTCAAAAAAACCATTATATTTCTTAAAATAATAATATCCATCTAAATAATTTCTTAAATATAATAAATTATATTCATCAATATATTTTAAAGGTTCAGCTTTAATTTTATTAACTAATTCACAATAACTCATTATAGAATTTAATCCTTTCTAAATATTAATTTTAATAATTGCATTATTTATAAGTCCGTTTTTTAATTTAAAGTTTATGATCATACAATTACCAAGCTTCTGTTATATTAAAAAAATTATATACTTCTCCTCCTAAATCCTCATACCATTCAGCATATGGTATTCCATTTGGATGAAGATTATCAAACACTGTATCATTCACTTTAATTGCCCAATGCTTTCCATTTTTACTTATCATACCATTTTCATCAGAAATACAATACTTTCCCGATGAAGTAACTTCTATTTTTTCACCTGATATATTATTAGCTTTCATCTTTTCTTCTAATGAATTTGCATATTTATCACATTGATAATTCTGCTTATACTCATCTGGGACCTCATCAGATAACTCTTTAGTTTTTTCTACATCAGTTTTTTTCTTTTTATTATTATTATTTGGATTAGGTGCTCCACTTGCTGATTCACCTATGACACTTATAGTTGACCCATTTGAAGAACTATTACCAGAACTAGATGCAAATAATAACCCTGCACCTAATGCACCACCAATTGCACCCGCAACGGATGATCCAATGCCACCACCGCCACCAGCAGGACCTAAATAAGTATTATTAGGATTAAAGTAAGTGCCATCACAAACCATCGAAAAACCTGCACATTTTTTTACAATCCCATAGTACTCTAATAATTCTTCTAATTCAAATGTTGTATCAAAACTTGTTGTTACTACTATTTTATCATTTTCAATATTAATATAATAATTATTAATCACCTCATTCACTAATTCTCCATCATTATATATCAAAAAAATAGCATTAACAACTTTATCAACTTTATCAACCACCAGCTTAAGTGATACAACTATATCATCATCTGAAGAAGTTTTCTTAAGATTAAAATTAGATGCACAATAAATTTCTTCCATAGTTATATAAGATGAATCATTATTTTCTAATCCATATTTTTCATTATAATAATCATATGAATACTTTTCAGAAATAACAACATTTCTTACATAACCATTATTATCATTAATTTTAAATGATAATAATGACACAAACAAACAAATTTCACACACAATAAATAAAAATATTTTTTTCATTTTCACACCTCAATTTTATTATTATGTATTAAAAAACTAACCTTCGCCCAATAATACTCACTTCCTTTCATTTACAAATTCATTAATAGTACGCGCAGGAATCATAAAACTCATTCCTAGAATATATTTACCATCATCCCTAAGTCTAAACGCCATAAGACCTAACAAATTACCTTTTTTATTAAAAACTGGTCCGCCACTACAGCCATCATATATTTCAATATTAGTTTGAATTGATAAAATTTCTTCTTTGTTATAAATTACATTTTTATATTCGCTAGTAATTATTCCTTCACCTAAAGATAAACCATATCCTTTAGCATTACCAATTGAATAAATCTTTTGCCCCAAAGAAAATTCTTCATCAATTTTGTTAAAAAAAGAAGTTTTCTTATCGATTTTAATCAAAGCTAAATCATAATTAGATGAAACATTAATAATATTTGCTTCATATTTAATGTCTGGACTATCATAATAATTTATCAAAATATTATTTTTATTTTCGACGACATGTTTATTAGTAATAATAAGACCGTCATTTGATATAATTGTTCCTGTAGCATAAATTAAATTTTTATCTTCTTGAATACTAATTTCAACTGTTTTTTCAAAATATTTTTTAAAGCCACTACCTGTACAAGATGTAATAAGCATTAAGAATATTGAAAGTATAAAGCAAACAGATATTTTTCTCATAAACTCACCCTCTTTATAAAATTAAATTCAATATATTATCTTAATCATAAAACTTAATTTGTATTTTGTCAATATTTTTAAAAAAATATTTTTATACAAAAAAGCATACCAATATAATCATTGATATGCTTTTAAATATTAAAATTTAACTATTTCTTAAATATTCTTGCAAATAGGCCCTTTTTTTCATAAGGACTGCTTTCCTCATCAAGAACATGGTAGCCATCTTTAGTTATTGCGCCTTTAATGTCTTCAATAGAAACATTATCCTCGCAAACAATTTGGCATGTTCCTTTAATATGAGATGAAGATACCTTCTTAATACCATCAAGATGTCTTACATTATCATTGATATGAGCTTCGCACATACCACATTTCATTCCATCAATCTTTAAAGTTACTTGTTTCATTATTTTACCTCGTAGCCTGCTTTAGTAATGGCAGCTTTTAAATCATCAACTGAAACATAATCATGATATGTTACAACTACATCCTTATTTTCTAAAGATGCAATAGCCTCATCAACGTTTTTAACGCTCTTACATGCCTCTTCTACATGAGCCTTGCAATGACCGCACATCATTCCTTCAACATTCAATTTAATTTCCATTTTATTTTCCTCCTTTACTGTTTTATTTTCCTCATAATTAGCTTCAATACGATATGGCTTAAAGAAGTTAATTGTAAGTGCACTTAATACTACTGATACACTTGAAATACTCATTGCAAGTGAACCAATCATTGGTGTCATTTTAAATGAACCATCTGTTAGATAATACAAGAATCCAGTTGATAATACTACACAAACAAGATTATAAAAGAATGCCCAGAATAATCCTAATTTAATTGTAAAAAGAACTCTTTTGCTTAGCTTAATAGCATTATTAACATCAATTAAATCATTTCTTAATAGTACAATATCAGCTGTTTCAAGGGCAATATCAGAACCAGCTCCAATTGCAATACCAAGATCAGCAGTAGCAAGTGCAGGTGCGTCATTAACACCATCACCAACCATAGCTACAAGTCCCTGCTTTTTATCTTTTAATTCATTAATAATTCTTAGTTTATCCTCAGGTAAAACCTCAGAATAAACCTCACTTACTCCAACCTCAGATGCAATCTTCTTGGCTGTATTTTTATTATCACCAGTAAGCATTACAACCTTAATATGATTTTTCTTTAGTTCATTAATTGCAATTTTAGATGTAGGCTTTATTTCATCCTTAAGGGCAATATAGCCAATTATTTTGTTTTCTTCTGCTATTGCAAGAGGTGTTTTTCCCATACTGGCAAGATCATTAAATTTATCTTTAATATTATGGTCTAACGCACCAATACGCTCCATCATTTTAAGGTTTCCTACATAATATTTATAACCCAAAATTACACCCTCAAGTCCTTCTCCTTTAATAGCATTAAAAGAATCAACACTTAATAATGTGCTATACTTCTTAGCATATTCAATAATTGCACTTGCAAGAGGATGCTCTGACATATTTTCAAGTGAATATAAATACGATAGGACCTTATCATTTTCATAATTTTCAAAATCAGTTACTAATGGAGTGCCATTTGTTATGGTACCTGTTTTATCAAATACAACCGTTTTTATATTATGAGCCGCCTCAAGAATTTCGGCATTTTTAATTAAAAGTCCATTAGAAGCTCCCTTACCAGTACCAACCATAATTGCTACAGGTGTTGCAAGACCTAAAGCACAAGGACATGCAATAACTAAAACTGTAATAGCAAAGTTTAAGCTCAGTTCAAGATCCTTGCTAATTAGCATATTTATACCAAAGGTTAAAAGAGCTATTACTATTATTATAGGTACAAACACTCCAGATATTTTATCCGCAAGCTTAGAAATAGGTGCCTTAGAATTAGATGCTTCATCTACAAGCTTAATAATATTAGCAATTGAAGTATCATCACCAACGCTTAAAGCCTTAATCTTAATATAACCACTTTTAATTATACAAGATGAATATACCTTAGCACCATTTTCCTTTAATACAGGCATTGATTCACCGGTAATATTAGCCTCATCAATGGACGCACTACCTTCAATTATAATACCATCACAGGCAATTAAATCTCCTGCCTTGGCAATAATTATATCACCAACTTTAAGTTCAGAAGCATTTTTTAAAACTTCATTTCCATTTTCAAGTACTAATGCTGTTTTAGGAGCTAAATCCATTAAGTGCTCAATAGCTTTCGTTGTCTTCTTTTTACTCAAGCCCTCTAAATATTTTCCTAAAGAAACAAGGGTTAAAATCATAACAGCTGCTTCAAAATATAAATACATATGATATTCCTTATGTCCTAAGGAAATCATAAATAAGGAATAAATACCATAAATAATAGATGCACTAGCCCCAAGTGCTATTAAAGAATCCATATTAGGGCTTCTTTTAATTAATCTTTTATAACCATTTATAAAGTAATCCTTATAAATGTATACGACCGGAATAACTAAAATAAATTGAATAAGCGAAAATCCCATCGGATTAGTATGCATATTAAATGCCGGTGGTGCAGGCCAACCCCACATCATATGTCCCATTGAAAAATACATTATTATAAACATATCAACAAGTGCGAAAATAAGCTTTTGAAGTTTATAATCCTTTTCTTCTTTTTTTACATCCTTCCTACCAGAAGGAATTGCCTTATACCCCGCATTATCAACAGATTTTATAATATCGTTATCATTTAACTTAGATTCGTCACAATCTAGCTCAAGCGTATTTTTAAGTAAATTTACATTAACATTACTAGCCCCATCAAGCTTTGAAACCGCATTAAACACGTGAGCCTGACAAGATGCACAAGTCATACCTTTAATATCAAATTTCTTTTTCATTATTGAAACCTCTTAAATAAATCAATTATCTCATCGATAGCTTCTTCATTACCATTTTTTATACTTTCAACTACACAAGAATGCATATGTTCTTCCAAAATCGAATTAGCAAGTGATTTGATTGATTTATCAACCGCAGATAATTGAATTAAAACATCATCACAATATCTATCATCTTCAATCATTTTCATAATACCATTAAGCTGACCAATCATTCTTTTCATTCGATTAATAAGCTTTTTTTTAGCATCATCATCACGAGGCTTAAGCTTATGGCGTTCTTCTTCATTAAATACCTTATATTTTCCGCTTTCTTCAATTTTAGCTTTTATTAAATCTAAATTTATATCCTCACCCTCGATTGTAGCTTCATTTGTATCTAATGATACTTCTACACTCTTTACATTAGGAAATGATTCTATCAAATCAGTTATATGTTTTCTACAATTGGCACATTTCATACCATCAATTAATATTTTATAAATCATAAAAATACCTCCTACCCGTATTTCAATTTTATTATATACCTACTAGGGGTATGTGTCAAGAAATAATAATAGATTTTTTTTGACATTATTTTAGATAAATGCTATAATTCGATATAGGTGATAAAGTGCAAAACGATGAGCTTGAAAAGCAAAGGCTTGCTAAAGAGAAAAAAAGACGCTTAATTATCCAAATAATTTTGATTACTATTATCCTTCTAGTTGCAATTGTAGGCACAATTTTACTTTTTCCTATTTTTATTAAAATTCAAAATGATGAAGTTTATCGTAATCAAGTAATTAATTATTTAAATGGTTGGGGTTCATGGAGCTGGATTGCAATAATTGGTATTCAAATTTTACAAACAATTTTATGTGTTATTCCTGCAGGACCGATTGTAATCATAGCTGGTGTACTATATTCTCCTCTTAAGGCTGCTATTATAACAGTTGTTGGGCAAACACTAGGAGCACTTGTAGTTATTGGTCTTGTAAAGCTTTTTGGGCATGGTTTTCTTACTCTTTTTATTGATCCTAAGCAAATAGAAAAATTTACAATATTAAAAGATAGAAAACGCTGCTGTGTACTTATGTTTTCCTACCTTTTAATTCCCGTTTTACCAAAAGACCCAATTGCTTTCGTTGTACCGTTTACAGAAGTTAAGGTGAGAGATTTCATAATCATTAATATCATTGCTCGTCTTCCTATGACCCTTGTATCGGTTTATTTTGGCTCTAACATTTTAGGTGGAAGCTTATCTTTAGGCTTCTATATCGGCTGTGGCATTGCCATAATTGCGATTATATGCTTTATATTCAATAAACAAATAACTGAATTTATTGATAAAATAACCTCTCCTAAAAAAGCCGAGACAACTGATAAAAAATAAAGAACTTCGCTTGAAGTTCTTTTATTTTGCCTTTATTTTTTCCATATCAGTAGGAAGCTTAGAGGTTAATTCAATTTTCTTTTTTGTAACGGGATTTATAAATGAAACATAATAAGAATGAAGAGCTACTCTTTTTATATATTTTATATTTCCACCATATAACATATCTCCTAAAAGAGGATGTCCAATTGAGGTCATGTGAACTCTAATTTGATGGGTTCTTCCCGTTTTAAGGGTTAGCCTTACTAAGCTTTTATTCTTATATTGACCAATTGGATGGCATATCGTAATAGCCTTTTTTCCTGTTTTAGATATTAAATATTTTTGACTATTATGCCTATTTCTACCAATTGGTTTATCAATTATTATATCATTAGAGATAATTCCTTCAACGAATGCTAAATAATCACGTCTAAGGCTGTGATTTTCAAGCTCAGAAGACAAAGCTGACATAATCAAAGGGTCTTTAGCAAAGATTATTATTCCCGTTGTTTCATAATCAAGCCTATGAATATATCTAACCGGCATATCAAGACCTTTTCTCACATAATAGGCCGCCACCATATTGGCAAGCGTATTTTCGGTATTTTTATTACCATCACTATGAATATGACAATAACATGGCTTATTAATGATTAATAGATTATCATCCTCATATAATATGTCAATTCTAACGTTTAAAGGCTTAATATCTAAGCCTTTTTGATCATCTATTGTTAAAACATCATCTAGTTCAAGTTCACTTGTCATATCACATGGTAAATCATTTATCCAAATATGATTTTTTAAAGCCTTAAGTTTTTCGTTTCCTAAATAAAACGATTTAAAAAAGTCTAAAACAGTTGGTTTATAATTATCAATTGTGATTTTATAATTATATTTCATATTACTTTTTTAATAAATCAATGGCCTTGCCTGCACCAATTCTTAACATTGTAAGATATGTTATATCACTGTCTAAAATTGAATCATAGGTATTTACACCAAATGTTTCACTCTTTAAATGCTTTTTAGTAGCTAAATTAATTTCAGGTTGATATTTCTCACTTAGACCGGTTATTACAACTAAAGTCTTTTTTTCTTCATTTTTTAACTTAAGTAAAATACTCTTTAGAGTATCATCATCACGATAATTTCTTGAAATAAAGATCAAATCATAATTAAGCTCTTCCTTAGTTAAGGCAGAAAGTGGAAGTCTAATCGCATCTTTAATATGAAGACGATTTGAAATAATACTATGAGGTCTAAAGCCCCATTTAACATTTTCAAGAATGGTTACATCAAGTTCTTTATCAAGTGCATCTAAAGCATTTGAGCAGCCTACTAAATCAGCACCTGCTGTAGGACCTACAAATAATACATTTTTTATATTTTCACGTTTTAAAATCATAGTAAAGATTGCCTTTGTATCTAGAGCAGCCTTCAAATAAAAGCGAGTTAAATATTCTAAAGCACCTTTATCAGACTCTGTTTTAATTTGGGCTAAATCCTGATATTGGTTTAGTCTAATATTTGTTTTTTTCGCTTCTTCAAGGAATAAATGATATGAATCAATTTCACTTACGCCTTTGTCTGCTGTATCAATGTATTCTCTATCAAAATATAAGCTTATTTTTTGAGGCTCAAGAATATTTATTTTTAAATCAAGTAAACGCTCAAGAGCCATTAAAAGCTTAGGACTTTGTGGCTTTACATCAAAGGCATTATCCTTATATTCGATTTTGAAGGAATTATCTTTAACTTTATGATATTCAATATAGCCTTTTTTGGTTTTTCCTACTGCTGTTTTAGCATCATCTGAAACGGCCTCAAAATAACGATTTACCGCGCCGTCATTTACAATTTTAGAAGGATATTCTAGTACATCATGCGATAGAATATATTCTCCTTCATTATTATATAAAGCATAATTTGAGCGATTAAAGGCTTCATATTTGGCCTCAGTAATATAAAGCTTAAAGGCATGCTTTAAAATGTCAATAATATGTGTATCAATTAGACTAGCTTCAGTTGCATTTTCTGTTAGAGCATATTCATTATTACCTAAATCTTTGCAATAACGATCATTAACTTTGAAAATAAGTTTAGAACCAGAATCCCCTTTTTTTAGTTTATAGCATATATCTCTTAAAACACCCGCACGATTAGCATCATTAATTAGGCGCCACTCAACGCTTGGCTTAAAATTATAATCAACTTTTAAAACACCATCATTATATGCAAGGGAAAAGCTATTTTCACCACCAAAGCCATATCTTCCTTTTGATTCAAAACAATTAAAATGAGAAAAAGCAACCTGCTTCTTTTTCATTGTTGTATCAATATAGCCGTTTGCGATAAGTAAATTACGACATTCCTTTTTAGATACTCTAAAGGCATTTTTAAAATCATCAACCAAAATGTAATTACCATTTTCACGACCAACATATAAAGGATAACGCATATTTAAAAGCATTACATATACATCATCATCAACATGTCTAAACCAACCATCAAAATAATCCTTATAGCCTTTATCTTCCATAAGAGTTAAACCTGAATCAACATATTCAAGATCAAGATTTTCGTTAAAATAATTAGTATTTTCTAAAATTGACATTAGCATTTCCTTAGAAAGTGTACTTGCAAATGCTGCATTTTCGGTCATATCAAGTTTCACCTTAAGCATATAATCATTAAAATTTAAATATTTATCATGCTCATCAGAAACTGTAACAGCATAATATAGACGACCAAAATTAGAAATTTTCCTTTCATTTTCTTGCATAATGTAGGTATCTTCTAAAATCATTTTATATTCATAAGTTGGATCATACTCTAAATATTCATCATTTTCAATAAGTCCTGTAATTACTCTTTTATTCTTCTCATCCATTTGATATAAAAAACATTTAATCATACTATCGCTCCAATCAATAAGTCAATTTATTATACAATAATTCGTCAAAATAATAAAGAAAAAAATTGACCTATTTTAAAGTCAATTATTTCTCTTATAAATTTCGTAACATCCAACACCAATAGCATCAGGGCCAGTATGACAGCTTATCAAATTTGATAAATAGTCAATATGATTAAATTTAAGCTTAGGTAGTTTTTTTAAAATCATTGCCTCAACCTCATGGGCACCTTCAATATCATCAGAATGTGCAATACCAAAACCTAAGCGTCCTTCCTCATATTGAGTTTTAAATCTTGTCGTAATATCATTAATTAAAGCATTTACCAAAGTCTTTTTAGCTACTCCTGTTGAAATAACCTTTTTATAGGCATCAAGACGACCGCCTTGAATTTGAAGAACAGGCTTAATTCTTAAAAGTTCACCTAACGCTGCTGCACTTGGTGTTACTCTTCCACCTTTTTTTAAAAACTTTAAGGTGTCAACCATTATATAAATACTACTATTAAGACCAGTATTTTCAATAAAATCACAAATTTCTTTAGGACTATACCCATCCTCAATCATCGATAAAGCACTATCAATAGCGCCTCTTTGTGTTACAGAAACTCGATGATGATCAGGAACAAATACCTTTCCCTGGTATTCATCTAAAGCTAACGCATAAGTTTGTTTATAAGAAGCTGATAAGCCTGAAGAAAGAGCAATGTGAATAATTGCATCATATTCCTTTAAAATGTTATCCCAAAGTTCTTTAACGTTATATAATGATGGTTGACTAGTCTGAAAACTAGCTTCTTTATTTCTCATAATATCAAAGAATGTTCTTTTATCAATATTTACACCTTCAAAATATTCACAACCATCAATTCTAAAGGGCATTCCAATTACAAATAAATTACCTATATCACTTTTTTCAATTCCTGAGCCCGAATCAGTTACAACAGCTATTTTCATAATATCCTCCAAATTTTATCAATAAATATATTTTCTTTTGATTATCAAAAGAAATAGATTAAAGTAAGAGCTATTTAGATAGCTCCATCATTTTATCTAAAGCTTTTAAAGCTTCTTTACTAACTTTTTCATCCACAAATATTTCATTTTCCTCATTATTTAAAACATTATAGACATCTTCAAGTTTTGTATATTTCATATTAACACAAGACAGCGTATTTTGTGCAAGAATAAATTTTTTATTTGGTGAATCCTTCTTCATTTGATGAAGGACACCCTTTTCTGTAGCTACGATAAATGTATTACATGAATCATTCTTGGCATACGTAATTAATTGCTTAGTAGATCCAATATAATCCGCGTACTCTAAAAGCTCAGGTTGACATTCAGGATGAGCAATAAGTTTCGCTCCTTCATTCTTCTTTTTAAGTTCAACAATTTTTTTGACATCTAAAAAATGATGAATAGGACAGCATCCTGGCCATACATCAAAGGTTTTGCCACTTAGCTTCATAGCATATTTTCCCAAATTTTGATCAGGACAATATAAAATATCATCACCATTTTTCAAATAATAATCAATAATCTTTAAAGCATTAGTTGAGGTACAAATACAATCACTTAAAGCCTTAACAGCCGCTGTTGAATTAACATACGTTATTATTTTAGTATTTGGATGTTCATCCTTATACTTTTTTAAAGCATCAGGATTAATCATATTAGCCATTTTACATCCTGCCTTCATAACAGGAAGCAATACATGCTTATTTGGATTTAATATTTTTGCTGTTTCTGCCATAAAATGAACTCCACAAAAAGCAATAATATCCGCATCGGTTTTCATTGCAACTTGGCTTAAATACAATGAATCACCAAGATAATCAGCGATATCCTGAATCTCATCATTTTGATAATAATGGCATAAAATAACCGCTTTTTTTTCTTTTTTTAATCTTTTTATTTCACTTACATAATCAATCATACATAAACCTCTAAATTGCTTACATTATATACCAAGATTAATCTAAATACAATCTTAATTTTGACTTCTATTTATTTGGTATAAAGCTTTATTAATAAAACTATCAAGAATTTCTAATGCTTTAGTAGCCTCTTCTTCAACAATATATTCACCATGAGCTGGTTTATTTCTAAAATTATTAATATTTTCAGGAACTATATAAGAAATATATTCATCAAGATTATCCTTAAAATAATTCTTTATTCTTGAAGACATTTCACCATCATTATACTTACTATTTTTAAGAAGAACATAAATTTTACCAATTTCTAGATAATCTAAATTGAATTTTTCTCTTTTATAAATTTCTTTTAAATCATCAGGCAATATATCATAAATTTCTTCGCTTGTAAGGTCGTTAAATATATGGGTTAAAATATCTTTTGAGGTTATTTCAATTATTTTAAAGCATTGAAGAGAAATGATACCATAATCAAACATTCCTGATTCACTAATCGAATCATAAAGTGATGGCAAAGTAAAATAAATTGATTTAGCTTTTTTAGGAAGCTGAGTTAAAGCAATTATTTTTTTTAGTTTCAATCTTGCCTCACTAAAAAAAGGCATTTCACTACATCTAGCTAAATAATCATTTGTATAATATTGTCCAATCATTACAGGAAGCTCAATTTGTTTAAACTTCATTACCGCTAGAGCCACATAAAAGCTTTGATTTAATGGTAAATGCTTAAGAATAGGAAGTGTAAGCTTCATTATTTTGGTAATTAAAGTTATATCGGCGTACTTAATTAAAACGTCTAAGATATCTGATAATTCTTCAAGCTTCAAAGAACCTTTAAAACTATAAATTCCATTTGAAAGAGTAAATAATGGTTTACTATCATAAGCATTAGCAATTTCAATTCTTTTTTGAAGCTTATAAGGATATAAATACTCATCCGCTTTATATTCCGTTGCATAGCTATACATATTATATAAACTCATGGCCTCGAAAGCACCTGCAAGTGGCAAATGTTTATTTTCTCTTAAAGCATTTTCTGCAAAAGTATCTAAATCCTTTTTATTTTTTTGTTTTAGGATCTCCTTCAAAATTTCTTCCATTTGTACCACCATTTACTTCTTCAAGATAGGAAATTAAATCAGCTACATATTCACGCTGTAAAATAACATCTCTATCCTCCTCTAAATATTCCTTTAAATATGATAGACCAACCTCTAAAGCAAGCTCATTAATTTTTTTTACCTCTTCATCCGTTGCAATCTCATCTCGTTTAAAGAATGATTTAAACCACTCAGGGTTACTCGCTCTTTTAAAGCCCTCATCATATGTTAAAATCATTTTAATCCTCCATCGTTATTGTAATATTAGCTACATCACCAATACTATTTACCTTCATCTTAAAATTAACCTTTGTATTATCTACATATTTAAATTCTGTCCATGCATCTATACCAAACTTAAGTGATTTTTCAGTATATAAAAAATCGGCATTAGCTAAGCGATTACTTGTAATCGAATATAAATTATCATTTATTTTAGCCCCTAATAGTTGAAGCATTTTAGTAAACATATTAGAATTACTATACTTAAATCCTGATTGATAATACTCATCATCAGTCATAATCGGGCTATGATTAGAATCAAAATTTATTGTCGCATTAGCATAATATACTCTTATACCATTTACACTTTGATTCAAATCACCTAAAAACAAGCCTTGGTTTTTATTTAACCCTTCATTTGTGAAATAATCAATTAAAATATATTCATCATAAATTGTTGATACCTCATGATTAGCTATAAGTAAAACATTACCACTTCCATCCTCTTTAGAAAAAGGATTAAGTGAATAATCACCTGATTTTGTAACAATATTAGGCTTAACCCACCCCAAAAGAATTTTTGATAAAGATGAATGATCTCCTAAATTACCATCCATCATATCTGCTCCGTATACTTTCCCAATTGTATTAGGATTATATGAATAATAATCATCTAAACCTAAAAGATGACCCGTTTCATGAATATAAGTTGATGAATCCACGTAGTACTTCTCATCATTATTCATAAAGCTCGTAGACGCGAAGCTAACCGCAAACGTCTTCTTTCCATCATATTCCTTTTTACTATCCATAAGTGATGTATAAGCCCACCAAAAATCTGAATTCCTACTAGCCTCTTTATTATACAAAAGCCAAACTCCATCAATATAGCCATCATTATCACTATCATATGAAGAATAATCAACTTTATCATTATAATAGCTTAAGGCTTCAGCAAGTAAAATATCAACACCCGTTTCTTGTTTCTTAGAATATGATTCATAATACGAAAAATCATAATTAGGGGTATACCAATCTAAGATTTTAAAGCTTAAATTTAAAAGATGATTACTTGATTTAAGATAGTATGATGATACACTTTCATACTTAATATCATCGCTACTTCCATTAAATGCATTATTAATATTATCACTAATACTATATGATTTATTTTTAGATATAAAATTAATTGGAATAACCAGACATTTAACATCTCCCTTAGATGGCATAGCATGCGTTACTAAAGGCCCATTAGTATGAAGTGAATCGGTTTCTAAATTATAACTATACTCTTCTTTTTTATCCGTGTTAAAAAAACCTAAATTACATGCACTAAGTGAAAAAACAAGAAATATTAAAAGTAAAAGCTTACGCATTAAATCACTTCCCTTAAGAATTATTTAATTCTTCATAATTAAGTCTACTTTGGGTCAAATATTCCTTAAGCTTGGGATAAGCTGATTTATATATCATAAAGGAATATGTTACATTTTCATTATAAATAATGCTAACATAAATATCTGGTGAATAGCTAAAATCAAGACTTACTAAGGCTAGCCCTTCATGCTTAAGAGTTACATTTTCTTTTCCCTTAAGGATAAATTTATTAAAGTCAAGTGTTACTGTTTTATACTTAGGCTTAGACGTTACTAGTAGCCAAATAAAATATGCTAGAGCATAAATTATTAAATAGCCTAAGGTTATAAAGAAGGCCTGATCTACAATTTTGGGCAATAAACTTTGGAAGGAAAAAAATAATATTAGAAGAATAATAAGGCCTAATGCTCCAAATAGTAAAGCTTTTTTAGAGGTTTTTTTAATTTTAATCACTAAAGCATCATTAATTAACTCTAATACAATCATATAATTTTCTTTTCCTTTAAAATCTTAAATGCTATATATAATATATTAATCATTGAAGCAATAAATAAAACAGTTCCGATTGCGATTAATATTATATCCTTAGTTTGAGCAATATCTCCTTCGCCCTTTAAGCCTCGCATTGCAAGGACAATAAAAAGGGAAGCAATTACAAGCAGCAGACCACTTACAATTACATGAATATATAATTTCTTTTGTTCCATTATGTCACTCCTTTTTTTAATTATAGTATATTTTACTTCAAAGATGCAATTAGTATATTAGATAAATAGTAATAATATATTAAAAAAGCACCATTTCCTGGAAGATAAGCCTTAAGATCATCTCTTGGTGATGTATTATAACCATTATATAAATACTGATTATTTATTGTATTCAGCTGTGTTACTTCAATTGACTTTTCAATTTCACCACAATTTAATAAACTTAATCCTAAAAAAGGGAAATCCCATCCCCAATAGGAAGATAAATCCATATTTTTTAGAATATAGTCTATCGTTTTTACCATTTTTTCTTTATCAACAATCTTTGATTTAAAAAAGCTCATTAAAAAGCCTTCAGTAGGATGATCTTTATATAAATCATATTTGTCAATTACACCATAGGTTTTAAGATAAATACCATCATCTTCTTTAGGTGTAATTATTTTAGATGTTATATCTAGGTAGTCATATCTTTGATGTCCATAAAGCACAGTATCTATCTTAGGCTGTCTTTCTAAAGTATACCGCCAATATTCAAGTTCAAAGCTAGGATTTTGACATCTATCTAAAGGAATTGACTCACAAGCCTCAAGTAAAGGATCAAGCATTTGATATTTTGAGTCCTTTAAGGTTAAAAAAGAAATCATAAAATCAATTGTACCACTAATTAATGGCTCGTATTTTTTAATAATATTTTCCTTATTATATAAATAATATATTTCTTGAAGCATGAATAAAATATGTGGTGCCTGCCAAATTAGAAGTGGTCCAATATTTGAGGGAGAATCTTCTCCGTCTGGTCCTGTCATTTTTGGAAATCTAAGACCCTTATAACCATTTAATGATGCTCTTTTTAAAGATGATGGCATTATACTTAAATAATAATCAAAGCTTTTTACTAAATCACCTACATGATTATTATAAATATTCCATAAGCTATGTATAAGATGCATTTCTAAATGAAATTTTGAATTCCAACAATTATAAGTTAAACCCGATTCTTGAGGAGGATAAATACCCGTTGAATTTACATGAAGCAAGTACTTTGATAATACCATTTTTTTTACTAATTCTTCATTATCAATAATAATACCATTATCACACTTCCAAAATTCATCTAAAAGCTTTCCTTCTTTTATTTCATCAAGTGCTAAAGAAAAGGATACATTATTATCATCAAAAATAAGAGTATTTTCTACAATTTGATATTTTGATGATGATTTTAGTTTAAAGCTTAGACTATTTTTATCATCATATAAAAGTGTCATCCTATCTTCTTTTACTAAAACATTAGGTAATATATCTAGACGGTAGCCGTTCTTAGTATAAGAAGGATAATTAAATTTTAAAGCTAAATTTAAATTATCACTTTGAAGCTTAAAATTAAATTCATCATGATCTTGATAAATAAAGGATATTGTTTTATTAATTTTTTCCTTGTAATTAAAGCTTGATGTCACAATTCCTTTATAAAGGTCAAGCTCTTGTTTTACATCTTTTATATTATTTATGTCAATTAGTTTATCATTATCGTATAAGAGTATTTGCATAAAGCTATACTTAAATGGATACTGACGATTAATCTGATAATTTGGATCATTATCCAAATTAAAAAGCATATAAGCCTTACCATCAACATAGGACGGCTTAATATCTTTTTTATCTTTATAAAACCAATTTTTATTTGACATTGTACTTAAAGGAATATCCTTATAAATTTCATATAAACTTTGGGTCCCCGTTTGATCAAGCGTGATAGCAAAATCACCATTACCAATAGTAACAGGATTTTTTGAATCAATATGATTAAATTTTAAGTTATATTTTATAATATCACTTTTTTTCACGAGACTTCAACTCCTTTTTACGCCTTAAAGCTTCTTCTTTAACATTCATTCCATAGCCTGAAGGAATTCCTAATGAATGAAAAAATTTAACATATGGCTCTTGATTACGTAAAAAAATTGTTTTCTTTCCTTTAATCGTATAAATAACTAAACCATCTGCATCATAATTAGGCTTATTTCTTTTAGAGTTTTTAGCAACTAAACCATAAACCCAATAAATATCATTATATTTAATCTTCTTAGTTCGTGTTCCTTCAAGAATTAAAGCATAGCTTAAGGCTAAAAAAATATTTGATTTTTTTTGATTTAGGGGTTTGTTTTTTGATGGAACATATTCTGACTTTCTTTCATCAGGATGCTTATTGTAGTAATTCGTAATATAATTTCCACTTTGAACAAGCATTTTTCTTTTCTTTCTTGCCATATAGAAGAAAAACATAAATAAAGTTATTAAAATAAGAAAGATAATAACAACCCAAATCTCTAAGCTATTACTTAAAATCATTTTCTTCCTCCTTCAAAGCTTGAATTTCTTCTTTACGCTTTAAAACATCTTTAGAAAATCCAAAGCCTCTTACCTCTGAGGCTTTAGTCATAAAAGTAAATGCATTAGGATCAATCTGGTCTAATAAACCTCTAAGCATAACATATTCCTTAGCCAAGCATACACAAATAAGCATTTGACCTTCAATGTGATAGTAGCCACCTTCACAATTTATTATTGTACAGCCTCGATGTAAAAGACTAGTAATCATATTTCTTACCTCTTCTGTTTTATCACTCTTAATAAAGACAGCTCTTTTTCCAACACCTCCAAAAACAACGGTGTCTAAGATAAAACCAACTAAAACCATAAATACAACCGCCATTAATCCTTTTTCAACACCTGTTACAATCATTCCGGCAATAATTATTAAACCATTTATTACGGAATTTGAAATTGAATAAGGAAGATGTAAACATTTAAATGCAATTGATCCAATTACATCAAGACCACCAGTAGATCCATTGGCTCTAAGTGACATTCCTTGACCAACACCCATAATTACCGCTCCAAAGCAAACAATAAGCCAAGATTCAAGTCCAGCAAGTGTATCATATAAGCCAGTGGCTTTTATAATAAATTCAGCAAGTGCTACAAATGTTGGTAGCATTAACGTTGCATATAAGGTTTTCAAAAAATAATTTTTGCCCAATATAGGTAAAGATATTACAAGTAAACTTATATTTATTATATACAAAAAAACAACATTAGAAATTTTTGGTATTAGTTGTTCAAGCAAAATCGAAAGTCCCGAAGCTCCACCAGTTATAAAGCCTGTTGGCCAAAAGAAACAAGAAATACCGATAGAACATATAACAAGTCCCAAATTAATTTCTAAAAATTTAAATACTTCATCACGTTTCATAATTACCTCATTAAATTCAAGTCATTTATTTTATATTGATAGTATTCTCCATACGTTTTAGCGTAATTTTTTAAAGATACATCAACATTTTTAGCAAAATAATCATTATAAAATACTTGATCAATATGCTTAATTTTATTAACAAGACGTGTTGTTTTGGAAGTTAAATCATAAATATCAATATCACGTTGATATTTAAAATGATTTAAACTTGTATAAATAGCATTTTCTGTCATAAAAAAGTTGTATGCTCGTGAATATAAAACACTTTCTTCTAAAGAAAAAATACTATTACCATACAACATATTGCCATAGGTATTAATACCAAGTACATCATATATAGAAGGCACAATATCTGAAGTACAGCTATATTTATCAATTACCTGACCTTTAAGATGAGGAACTCGCATTATACAAGGAACATTATATAAGAAAGGATAATTATAGCTTTGATCACGAAAATTTTCGGGAATTTTTTTTACATAGTTTGATAATCCCTGATAATAACAGTTATGATCTCCAAATAAAGTTATAACGGTATTATCAAGCAAGTTTCTGTTTTCAAGCTCTTCATATAAAGTACCTATCATTTTGTCAACCTCAAGAATAGTGGCCACATATGTTATAAATGAATTATCTAAATCACTTAAATCCTTAGTACTATCAATCTTAAGTCCATACTCACTAAGCTTTTCATAATATGGTTTTAGACTCTTACGATACGAATACTGGCCATGGCCTGTAATTGTAATAATATATGAATAAAATCTTTTATCAGTAGGCATTATTTCGTCACTAAATGAACTAATTAATTCACTATCAAGATTTCTTTCGCCTTCACTCATCCAATCAGTAAAATTTTTCTTTTTTAAAAGTTCATTATAAGCATAATAATTATCAAAACCTACCGTTTTTTCATATACTGCTCGATTATAAAAACTATTTGTACCATTATGAAAAATATTACAGGTTATATCCTTGTCTAAGGCTTTTAAAGTATTAGCCATCGACATTGACATAGTATTTTGATAAAAATCATAGTTCGTTATTGCAGAAGTCGGATAAACACCAAGATAAGAGTAATTTTCTGAAATATCCGTTTTTTCCTTTGAATGGAAATTGCTAAATACCGTTGATTCTTCCATCAAACGATATAAATTAGGAAATAACTCCCGTGATAATTCTTCTTGTGTTTTTCCCTTCATAGATGGATCCTTAAACTTTAAGCCATTTGGAAAAGCCTCTTCTGATGCAACAAAGCCCATCCATTCAAATGACTCACAAAGAATAGTAATAACATTATATTTTTTAGCATAGTTTTCTTTAAAATTACTCATTTTAATTTGATTATCATCATATAAAAAGCTAGTAAGCTCAAGCTCATTCATTTCTTTATCATTTTGTTTAGTTTTAGATTCATACATTTGACTTAAAAAATTCGATGTAATTCCCATTTTTTTATAGCTATTATCCGTATTAGAATAAAGCATTTCGTCATAAAAATTACGGTAGCTAACCTGGGTTGAAACAGAAAAATAAAGTAATATTCCCGCCATTATTATTATCCCAAATTTTAAAACTCTATTACGGTTAAATTTATATAATCTTTTTTCATATACTCTTAGATATCTTCCTCCAAAAATAATAAAAGCACTAATTATAATCGCCACAACAAAAAAATACGTAACATTAATTGGTACCGATTCTAAAATACCAAAAGCATCATTTTTAAGCTCAAGCATAGTATAATCAAAAATTTGACCTGTCATTTCATAAACAACAATAAAAATCAAATCAACAACAGCATAAATGCTTAAAATTACAATTGAAACAATATACCGAGCCAATTGCGTTCTTAAGGCATATAAAAAACTTATAACTAAAATTATTTGTGAAAACAAAATCCAAGGCTTTTGAATATAAAAAGCACTAGATGTAATTGCAACTGATACTAGTTCAAATAATAAAATTGCTAAAGCCGTAAAAAGAATTATCCAATTTTGTCTAAAAAATTCTTTAATTAAATTTTTCATATAAAATTTAGCCTCCTATAGCAATCTAATAAACATCATAATTGTTAAACAAATAGCCTTATTATTATATGATAATTTATATATATATCCATAAAGAATATGAAAAAGCATAAATAAAACATCAATAAAGGCTTTTTTAGGCGTAATAATAAACTCAAATAAACCAATTGTTAACATAGACATTATTCCACCTGCAGGTAAATACTTTAACATCTTTGCACTTAAAACATTTTTTAATAATTCTTCTGTGTATCGTATTATTAAAAAAGAAATGAGCATTCTTACAACACCGGCCACAATTTTAGCAAGATTATTATATAAATAAATCATACCGATATTTTCACCCAAATCAACTACTAATTTTAATCTAAAGCCTAAAATAGCAGTGACAATAAAAATAGTTAGAATTGTTATTCCATATAAAATACCAATTCTTTTAGTTGACATATCCTTAATTTTAGTATATTCAATTTTTGAGAAATGCTTATTTGCGTAATTTGTAGAAACAAAAAAGATAAGAAAATAAATGATAATTCTTAAAGCATCAATTATCATAGGTGTTAAATAGCCATAATATATTCTATCAAATAAAGGCTTTGTAAATCTTAAAAATTCAGCAAGAATTGTACATAAAAAAACAATACATAAAAAGATTATAAGCTTAACTTTATAATTATTAAATATGTCTTTTTTCATATAAGCCTCCATTTTTCATTTACATCAATGATAGCATTTATACAAGTTTTTTTCAATGTTTAGGTAGTAAAATTTATAAATATTTATTGCTTATAATTTATTAAAAAATAATCGAGAAGCCATTCACTTCTCGAATTTTATTATTATCTTGCAAGCCAACCGCCATCAACAGCAATTGTAAATCCATTTATATAATCAGAGGCTTCAGATGCTAAGAAAATTGCGGCACCAGCAATATCCTCAGGACGTCCCCAACGGCCTTGAGGAATACGCTCTAATATGGCATCATTACGCTTTGAATCACTTCTGATTTGTTCAGTATTATTAGTCTCCATATAACCTGGAGCTATACCATTAACATTAATTCCCTTACTAGCCCATTCATTACATAATGATCTAGTAAAACCAATTACTGCACTCTTAGAAGCGCAATAAGCAGGGACTCTTATACCACCCTGATATGAAAGCATTGATGCAATGTTAATAATTTTACCTTTTTTATTTTGGGCAAAAACAACCTTCGCAAATGCTTGGGATAAGAAAAAAACTACTTTTTGATTAACATTTATTACACTATCCCAGTCCTCTTCTGTTACGTCAACTGCATCAGCTCTTTTAATAATACCAGCATTATTAACCAAAATATCTACTGTACCATATAAATCAATGGCAGTTTTAATTATATTATCAATTGGTGTAGTTGAAGATAAATCGGCAGTGCATTCATTAAATATACCACCAATCGCATCTATTTTCGCCTTAGTTTCGGCACAGCTTCTTCTTGCAACACCTAAAACCTTAGCTCCGGCTTTGGCATATGCAACACATATTGCTTGTCCTAGGCCTGTATTAGCTCCAGTTACAATCGCAACCTTATCTTTAATATCAAACATCATTTTTTACCTCACTAATTTATAAAATTGATAGGGAATAGTCCCAAAGGGCTTAGCTGTATCATTAAGTAAGCCTTTTAAAGATTTAACAAGATCATCTACTAAAAAGGGCTCATTATAAAGTTCATCAGCTAATTCATCGCCATTTAAGCCTAATTCAGTTAAAGCTGTTATGGCTTTATTAAATGGTTTAGAGTAGGATTCATTTTCCATAAAACAAGACTCATAATCTTCACTACTTTTTAAATATGCTGCAAATTCTTCAATAGGCTTTATTTTATAGCTAACATATTTAATAATCTTAATTCGATTTACCATTCTTATAATAGGTCTTATTCCCATACAAAGTAGCACAAAAAAGATAATCGCAAGAGGAATAAAGGCTACACTTAAATAATTATCTAAATATGCACAAAAGAAAATACCTAGTGTCATTCCTATTAAGCTTAAAATGAATGGTAGACATGCAAGTGATAATTTAAATTTACTATACTTCATATAGTTTATTCCTCTAATTTATAAGGAGCTAAGCCTATATTTTTATTAATTTTCTTTAAAAATGAACTTAAAACTTTTATCATAGAATCTATATCATATTTAGATGCAACCTCAACAGGAGAATGCATATATCTTAAGGGAATAGAAAATAAAACAATTGGTGTATCAATATTTGTTTTTAAAATGGTATCACCATCAGTACCTGTTCTTCCTTGCCATACCTCATATTGAAGTGGTTCATTAAGCTCTTTTGCTGTTTCAACTAGCATTTCATTTAACTTTCTATTAATAACAGAGCCTCTACAAATAACGCCACCCTTACCAAGTGCTACATCATTTTCAATATTTGCATTAGGGTAGTCTCCTGAAAATGTCACATCTACAACAATACATAAATCAGGCTTCATCATCATTGCACTACTATAGGCACCACGACCGGTTGTTTCTTCACCAGTTGAGGTTGTAACTAATATTTGGGCATTTGTATCTTTGTAGGCTTTTTTGGCAGCTTCATGAATAATATAATCACCAAGTCTATCATCAAAGGCTCTTGCACAAATCATATTATTTTGAAGCTCTAAATAATTCTCATTATGAATAACAAAGCTTCCAAGCTCGATATTTGACTTAGCCTCTAAAGAGTCCTTAAAGCCTAAGTCAACAAATAAATCACTTACCTCAAGCTTCTCTTTTTTTAGCATATCGCTATTATAGCCCATTACACCATAATATTTTTTATCATTTGATATTATAACTACTCTTTGTCCAACATAAAGCTTCGTTCTAATACCGCCATTAGAATCAACCTTTAAGGTACCATCCTCGTTATAACCATTTACAACTAAGCTTATTTCATCAGCGTGAGCAATAAGCATTACCTTATAATCATTATTCTCATTATAGATAGCCGTCATTGCGCCTCTATTATCAACTACAAAATGGTTATCACTAGTCTTATAATTTTTATATAATACTTTTTGGACACTATCCTCACAGCCAGATGGAGAATAGACCTCAACTAATTCACGTAATATTTTATAACTCATAATTACCTCTTAAATTTAGAAAACATTGTCATTGTTAAAATAAGTAATACTACACATAGTATTAGTGGAATATAAAAAAGATATTCGTTCTTTATATTTTCTTTAAAAATTAAAACAATCCATATAGCACAAGAAAAAAATGATGCTAAAACAGATAATGATGTTAATTTAAAGTTTGACCACTTAGAATGTGACTTTTGTAAGCTTGTTTTTGGCATAATATACCTCCTATACTAACTTAGTGACTAATAATACTAAAACTAAGGCTTCTAGTACTAAATTTAAATAAATAACAAGGGAGAAATATTTCTTGTCAGTTTTATGATGAAACAAAAGACGGCCAATAAAGGAACCAATTGCACCACCAAGAATAGAACCTAAAAGTAAATTCTTCTCTTTAATTCTAGCACTACCATTAATCGCTCTTTTTTTATCATTTTTATACATCATTAGCATAACTAAAGATGCGATTAAAAGATAAGCACAATATATAATTGTTAAAATTTTATAATAAGTATCATAATTCATAGGCAACCATAATCCTCCTCATATAGGTTAATTATATAACATATACTTAGTTTTTTCCATAAAAAAAATAAGACAATTTATTATAAATCATCTTATTCTTTGTAATTTTAAAGCCTTATTTTTGACGCTTTTTTATCTCATCATACAAGTATAAGCCTAGGCCCGTTATAATAAGTACAACCGAAATAATCCAAATCACCCAAAATAAAACCCCATAATCAGCATATATAAATCCATAAAAGCCATCATCAGGATGGATTCTTAATCCAATTATTGCTTTACATATAGATGAAATTCCAAACAAATATAAGCCGATAAATAATAAATATTTTTTCATTTAAATCACCTGTATTCTTATATTACCATTTTATTTTAATAATAAAAAGAAAAAATTCTCTTTTTTTGTATGGGATTATTTCAAATATAATTCTAAAACACCTATAAGATTTTCACTTGTAATTTCATCATTAATATATGCATATATAATACTATTAATTCCACCGATTAAAAATATATGCTTAGCCTTTTTAGACTCATCTAAGGCTTTATCATTTAACCTAATTTTTATTTCATTTAATATTTCTTCTCTAATATCAGGTGAATTTAATAATTTTACTATAATATTCTTATACTGCTTTATAATTTCAATATAACACCTAATGTTAAATAGGAAATTCTTATCTTCAGAAATTTGATTATATTTTAAAAATACATATTTAACAAACATTCTTTCAAAATTTTGTTTAGTCTCAAAATGTCTATAAAATGTTTCTCGATTAATTTTGGCATTACTGCATAGCTTTATAATAGTTGGCTTATCATCATTTTTAAGCAATTTAATATATTCCTTAAAAATAACTTTATCAGTTTGTTCTCTTTGTTCTTGTTTTTTCATTTACTATAACATCCCTTTTATTTCATGATATAGTAATTATATCATACCAATAAAAAAAGGAACTACATACTATGTAATTCACTCTTCTAAAAGTATTAAATTGCAAATATTCCCAGTAATGAACAAACAAAAATAATAATAAACAAAGTCAAAGCTGATGTGATAGATGTCCACACAACAAGTTGTCCTGCAAGTTCATCATCATTATTCATTTCCGCCGCCATTGGAGCTGATGATACTGCAACGGGAGTACCAAATAAAGCAATTAGGGCAGGGAAGCACATACTATTATCCATTCCAAAGAAAGTTCCACTCTTATTTAAGAGATATGCAACGACAAGACATGCAATAGGAACAATTAGTATACGAGCAAGAGTACCTGCAATAATTTGTTTTTTAAGTCTTGAAATAGCACTAAAGGTAAAATCACCACCCAAAGCAAGTAAAGCAAGCGGAGACGCAATAAGTTTTAAGTTGCTAATTGTTGTATATAAAAAGGGAACATTATCCTTAATAGTAAATAGTGGGGCATCTCTTCCAATTGAAAGTAAAGCTCTAAATCCTAAAAATAAAATACCAAGACAAACACCAATAATTAAAGGATTTCTTATAATTTTAATTAATATATCCTTAACACTAGCCTTTGAATTACCATCATGTACAAATATAGATAAAGAAATTATTGCTAAAACATTATATAAAGGAATTGAAATTGCAGAAATTACCGCCGCAAGCGCAACTGGCTCACTTCTTCCTGCAGAAAGAGATTCGGCAAGAGAAACACCAATTATGGCAAAGTTTGATCTATATACACATTGAAGAATAACACCTTTTTGCTTATCATCTTTTACAAAGAAAATAACATACAATAGACCAAGTCCAAATACAAGTAAAATCGCAATTACACAAAATAATACAATTCGCCATTGCTTGGCAATACCTGCTATATCCGATACATTATAAATATTAATGAACAACATTGCTGGAAGACAAATTTTAAAGCATAGCTTATTTGCCATTTTCCAAAAACCATCTGGCAAAAGCTTAATTCGCTTTAAAAAATATCCTAGCATAATAATTAAAATGATAGGAAGTACAGCATTACATGTAAATGCTAAATTATCAAACGCAGAAAGAATCATATTATCTAGTCCATTCTTTTATAATTTCATCACCAAGAACACCATCAAATGTTACATTCTTAGTTTCTAGTTTTTCTACATTTAGGCAAAAAATTCCTACTCTTTTCATTTTATAAGGATGCTCCATCATACAAGGTATTCCTTCTAAAGCTTCTTTATTATAACTAAAAGATACATTTTCAAATGATACTAATTTGATTGGCATTTCCGCAAGTCCTAAAAATACACCGGCTGCGATACTCACATCATTACATACCATATTTGAAAAATGAAAAGCTCCTAGGACCGGTGTATATTCATCAACAGGTAAAGCTTTAGTTGTCCAAACATACTCCTCATGTCCACCCTTAGGCCCCATATTATAATAGCTATTAATTACAAAAGGTGTTAAAACATTGTTCATAACGATATCATCGAAGGTGATATTATCAATTTGACCAACATTTCCTCTTCCTCTTCTTGTTTTTATTCTTAAGCCTCTATCCGTATTTTCAAAAAGACATCTTCTTACAATAATATTTTTTATACCACCTGAAGATTCGCTTCCAAATACAACTCCGCCGTGACCATCAGCCATTAAATTATTTTCAATCAAAATATCACTAGAGGCTTGTTGATATTTTAAAGCTAAATCATATGTTCCTGATTTTATCGCGATACAATCATCACCTACAGAAAACTTACAGCCTTTTATTTCAATATTATTTGAACAATCAGGATCAATACCATCAGTTGTTGGCATTTTAGGATTATTTTTTATATATAAATTATAAAAATTAAGATTTGAGGACATATAAGGATGAATAGCCCATGCTTGTGTATTATGAACATAAAGACCAATAATATTAATATTATTTGATCTTACCATAAAAATTGAATGTCCTCTCCAAGCGATATTCATTACTCTATGATTTATATACCAATCACCATTTTCAGCTTGTCCATCAATTTCACCCTCGCCATAAATGGTAACATTTTCATTGTCAATAAAATTTACTGTTGATGAAAAATTATTAACCTCTGCTCCCTCCCATAAGCCAACATTCGCATAAGAAGGATGAATCGGATAATCACGACGATTAGTTGAAGCTAAAATTCTAGCCTTCTTTTTTAAATATATATTTACATTAGATTTTAAGTATAATGATGTAACTAGATACGTTCCTTCTTCAATTATTAAAGTACCTCCAACAGGTGTTGCCATAATCGCAGCCTGAAGAAAAGCTGTATCATTATTTATACCATCTTTATAGGGATTAAAGTCCTTAAGATAAACTGTCCATTTTTCTTTAGGGGTATGAAAGTTAATAATACCTTGGGCCTCTATTTTATAATCTGAGTCTGGTTCTAAATCATAAATAGTAAAAACATTCCTTTTTTCTTTTCTTATTAAATTGTCATTTAAAAAAATCTCATACTCCTCTTCATTATAATATGGAGTATTACTTTCAAGCTCAATCGTTACTGAACGTGAATTTAAATTAATAATTTTCATTCATATCACCTAACTTGATTATATTTATTTTTTTATATTTGTTAAGGAAAAAGCCGCACAAAAGATTAAAAGCTTAAGTTTTTTACTCAAGCTTTTTTACATATTTTTAATTATCCATTGATTGCTTTATCAAATTTAGTAATCTTTAAATTTCTTCCAACAACTAAAATAGCATCTAAAGGTTTAATTGTATCAGAGCCCTTTGGCAAGAAGAATTTCCCACTTCTTATAATGCCAACAATATTAATATCATATTTGTTACGATAATCAAGCTCTAATAGACTATGCTCTTCAAAATCATGAGGAATAGCAATTTGCACAATAGCATGTTCTTGATCAATCGAATAATAATCAAGCATTGTATCTGATAGAATTTGTTTAGCATATTGACGCCCTGCATCATCTTCAGGAATTAAAACCTCATCAGCACCTAATCTTTCTAAAACATTTGAATATTCAGAATCATCGACACGAACCGTTATATATTTAACTCCAAGTTCTTTCAAATTGATTGTTGTTAAAATTGTAGCTTGCAAATTATTACCAATTGCCACAACAGCATGATCGATATTTTTAGCACCAATTTCCTCAAGAATTCTTTTTTTAGTTGAATCACAGACAAAGCACTGTTCAATGTATTCAGATACCTGATTAACACATGCCTCATCCACATCAACACCAATAATATCCTTAGTATGTAAAGATAACTCCTTAACAATTGAAGTTCCTAAACGACCAAGCCCGATAACCATATAATTCTTTCCCATAATTATCCTCCATCTATCCTATAATAATTTTACCTTCAACATATTTAACATCACGACTTATAATTAAATTTGTTCTTGATGTCCACATGGAAATAAAAGTAAGTGGTCCCAAACGGCCAATAAACATTGTAACTATAATTAAAATCTTTGTAGCTGCATTAAGAGTTGAAGTGATTCCTGTACTTAATCCTACCGTGTCAAAGGCAGAAATTACTTCGTAGGCAATTGATTCTAACGAAAATGAGGATTTAGCCTCAAAAGCACAGGCAAGTAAAATAGCTATTGCAAGATAAGCTATTTCTACTACAAACAAAATAAATACCTTATTAATTGTTTGTTGATTTATTTTACGTTTAAAAATATTAGGTGTTTGACCTTTTGCAAAACATAAAATTGATACGATTAAAATTGTAAACGAAGTTGTTTTTAAGCCTCCACCAGTTGAACAAGGAGAAGCTCCAATAAACATTTGAATAACACTTAAAAGATATGCAGGCTTACATGCCTCAACCCTAGATTGATCAATTGATGCAAAGCCCGCTGTTCTTGTTGTAACACTTTGGAAAAATGCTTGAAGCCAGGTTATATCATCACCTGATAAATGAAAGAAAAGCTTATAGCCTAAGGCTCCTGTTATTAATATAATAAAGGTAACAATTAAAACAACTTTAGTATGAAGCTGAAGCTTATACCATCTTCTTTTTGATAAAACATCGATAATAACAATAAAGCCAAGCCCACCTAAAGTAATTAGAACCATGATAATAATATTAAGCATAACATCATTCGTATATGGCATTAAAGAAGGTAATTCATTTTCAAACATATCAATACCTGCATTATTAAATGCTGATACCGAATGGAACAATCCATATTTTAAAGATGTAAGAAAACTATAATCATACTTAAATCTAAAAATAAAAAATAATAATAAGGCACCAATTGCTTGAATAATTAATGCCAAGGGTACAACCTTTTTTACAAGTTGGACAATTCCTCTACTAGTATCTTGATTTAAGGTTTCTTTCATTAATAACCTACTAGAAACACCAATCTTAGCTCCAACAAGAGAATAAATAAATGATACTAAGGTTAAAAAGGAAAGACCGCCTATTTCAATTAATATCAAAACAATAAGATGACCAAATGTAGATAATGTCGGTCCAACTGCTATAGTTGAAAGACCTGTAACACAAGTTGATGATGTTGAAAGAAAAAGGGCATCTAAGAAGGAAAGGCCTTTTCTATTTGTTGTTGAAATCGGAAGCAATAAACAAAGTGTTCCTGCTAATATAACACATAAAAATGATATAATTATTAGAAATTGAGGTTTTATTTTTCTCTTTAGCTTCACAAAATCATCTCTTTTCCATTTAAATTCGAAATCATTATACTCTAAAAAGAGACACTTTGCAAGTAAACAAAAAAGGACCAGGAATAAACCTGATCCATAATCTCATTATCGACGTTCTTTGATACGAGATGCTTTTGCAGAAAGTGTACGAATATAATGTAACTTAGCTCTACGAACCTTACCAAGACGAGTAACCTCAATCTTGTCAATGATTGGTGCATGTACAGGGAATGTACGTTCAACACCAATACCGTAAGAAATCTTACGAACAGTGAAAGTCTCAGAAATACCTCCACCTTGACGCTTAATTACTAAACCTTCGAAAACTTGGATACGATGAGTATCTCCTTCTACAATTTTAACATATACCTTAACATTGTCACCTGGACGGAATGCTGGTACATCTTGCTTTAGGTATTGTGCAGTAATTTCATTGATTAATGCTTGACCCTTTGCCATAATTTTCACGCTCCTTATCACCCAAAATTCATGAAGCGTTGTCTCTTCAGCGGAATAATGTGCCTTGACTAGCTTTCTAGCCTTTTGTATTTTACCATAAAGGCAATGTGGTGTCAATTGTTTTTTTACAATTTAGTTTATTTTTGCTCTTCAGCTTTAATTTCATCAAGAAGTTTATAATCTTCCTTTGTTTTTGAGTATTTTTCAAGTAAATCAGGTCTTCTTAAATAAGTCCTTCTTAAAGATTCTTTTTGACGCCATCTATTAATTTCCTTATGATTTCCATTTTGTAAAACAAATGGAACTTCTTTTCCCTTATAGCTTTGAGGTCTCGTATATTGAGGATATTCTAAAAGTCCATTAGAATATGAATCTCCTTCATAGGAATCCTTTAAAATAGCTCCATCAAGAAGTCTTGTAATACTATCAGAAATTATCATTGAAGGAAGTTCCCCTCCGGTTAAGACAAAATCTCCAATCGAAATCTCTTCATCAACATAATCTCTTATTCTTTCATCAAAGCCCTCATAATGACCACAAACAAGAATTATATCATCAAGCATACTAAGTCTTCTAGCGTCCTCTTGTTTATATTGATGTCCTTGAGGGGTCATAAGACAAATGTGCGAATTTAATGCTTTATTCGCCTCTAAGCAACGGTCCATAATATCACATTTCAAAACCATACCAGCTCCTCCACCATAAGGAGTATCATCAACATGATGATGCTTATCAAGTGAGTATTCTCTTAAATCAACAATTTTAAATTCAATTAAGCCCTTATCAATTGTTCTTTTAATTATTGATTCACTTAAAAAGCCATCAAACATATGAGGAAATAAAGTTACAATCGTTATTTTCATTAGAAAAGCCCCTCTATCTCTTTAATAATGACTCTTTCTTTAGTAACCTTACCAATAAATTCATCGCGAAAAGGAACTAAAGCTTTTTTCCCATTTTCCATTTTAATTACAAGTAAATAGCCTTGAGGTACTTCTCTTACATCTATAACCTTACCTTTATAATCAGCTCTATCATTGTAAGCATCAAGGCCAATTAATTCGTGAAAATAATATTCATCATTATCAAGTGGTTGTTGTTCATCTTCACTAATAAATAGTTCATATCCTTTATACTTTTCAACAAGATTAATATCCTCAAGTCCTTCAAAGCGAACAAGAATATGAGGTGGATAATCCGTTCTTTTTTTTACAACTAAAGGAATATATTCGTCCTTATAGTATAAATAAACCTTATCCTTAACATTAAATCTTTCAAAATCCGATACAACCATAATCTTAAGGTCCCCCTTAAGACCATGAGTATTTAATATTTTACCAATACGATAATAATTCATTTTCATACCTCAACTTCACGTGATTTGGCATCTATGATAGATAGCAAATGACATTTAACTGGTTTATTAGTTTTACTTTTAACATAAGCCTTATATAGTCCTAATTGTCTATCATATGCTTCATCATCAAAATTTTTAAGCTTATAATCAATAATATCGATGTAATCATCATAAATTACAAGCAAGTCAATAATTCCATGATATGCCTTATTTTCTATTATACTAGAAAACTCATATTCATGTAAAGTTTTAGCATGCGAAATATTTTTCATCAAATCCATTTTCAAAACATTTTCAATAATTTTTTTACTAGTTAAATCAATATTCATTTCATTTAAAGATTCAAATGGCCTCTTAAAATCAAGCATTTCTAAGATATAGTGATAATTAAGACCATTTTCAAGCATTGTATCTAAATGCTTATTTGACAACTTATTCATACGCTTAGAAATATGATCATTTTTTATTTCTTTAATATCCAAATTAAGTGACTCATATTTTATTTCATTATTGTTTTTAAGGCCTAAAGAATAAAAATGACCTTCAATTGCCTTAACATCTAAGCCAGAAAAATAATCTTCTGTTAAATCAATCCTATTCTTTATAATATTTGGAGCCTTAGCCTCAATATAATCAAAATATTGACCAAATGACGATTGACTTTGAGTATCCTTAGAGTCATCAAAATTAGTAATATCTCGAATAAAAATCATTTTTTCCCGAGCTCTAGTAAGAGCTACATAAAATAATCTTAGTCTTTCTGAAACTGTTTCTCTTACCCATGTGTCCTTATATAAGGCTTTAATCATCGTATCATCAATACCTTCATCATTAATAGGCATATAAATTCCATATTTCAAATCAAAGCCTGTACCTGCTTTTACATTTGATTTATTATAGGCATGATTAAAATCTGCAAAATAGCAAATAGGATATTCAAGACCCTTAGATTTATGAATATTCATCATTTTAACTCCGTGGGATGTAGAAACGTCCATTGAATATTTAGCATCCTCACCATTTTTTATAAGGATATCCAGTTCTTCTACTATTTTAGTAAAATTATAGCCCATCTTAGCTAATTCACCAAGTTTATTAGAAATATATTCTACAGCATGAAGAGCATCGTTAATATTTGATACAAGCTTAACTTTAGAATAAAATCCAAACATCTCCAAAGCCTTATTTAAAATACTTGCACAATCAGTTGTATCTACAAGATAAGATAAGCTTCTTGCATTCCTTGAAATTTCATTGTCTAAATTTCTATTTGATACAATCTCAAAAATTTCCTCATCACTTTTTTGACAAATAAAGGATCTTAAAACGCTCGTAAGGGCGTGATAATAATCACTAGTAAATTTTGCTAAATAATGATAGCTTATAAGATGCAAAATATTTAAAATAACCATTGCTGGATAGGAATCAGAAACAGTACTATCGGCATAAATTACAACTGGTATATTATTAGCCTCAAGAACTCTTTTAAAAATCTCAAAATGATCCTTCCTATCAAGGATAATACAAAAATCATCATAGGTTGCCGGCCTAAAGCCCTTTAAATCCTTATTAAATACCATATAGTTTCCAAGCTTACTTTTAATATCGGAAGCTATAATATAGCCCTCATAATAAGCACGGTCAATCTTTTTTTCTTTATCATAAGGATAATAAATAAAATCACTACTAAAGCCTTTTTCATCACTACATGCTTGGTTATTATAAACAGTAAGACCAAATTTCATTTGGTGAGATTTAGCATATTCTGCATCACCAACCTCTTTAGTCATTAAAAGTGAAAACATGTTGTTAATATCTAAAAGAACCTCTGCTCTTGAACGGAAATTTTGATTCATATCAATTAAATAGCCAGGTGCGTTTTTAAATGTTTCCTGTAACGAAGGATAATTATCCTTCGTAATAGGATAATAGTTTTCATATTTTTGTTTAAAGATATTAGGATTAGCATTTCTAAAACGATAAATTGACTGTTTAATATCACCAACCATAAAACGATTGTTGTTCTTAAAATAACTTATAAATATTTCCTGTAAATCTGAAGTATCTTGATATTCATCAATCAATATATACTTAAACTGTTTTTTCATTTCTTCTCTTATATCTGGATTATTTTTAACAAGCCTTATTGCAAGCTTTTGAATATCATTGAATTCGTATAAGCCCGTTTGAGAGGAGTATTCTTCTATTCTTTCATAATATTTAATTAAAATATTAATAAATAAATTAATTGATTTTTTTGATAATAAATATTTATTTATAGCATCATCTAAGGATTCATACCTTGTAAGGGAAGAAAGGGGATCTTGAACCTCTTTTTTTAATTTTAGCTTTAAAAGCGAAAATGATTCATCATCATTTTTACCCTTTCTTGGAAGTGACATTAAAGCCGCTTCCTTGATTCCTTCATAATTATTTTTTAAATAGGTATCAATAATTTCTTGAATTTGCTTATGACTTTTAACTGAATCAGTGCTAGACATTAAATCCTCTAATATTTTTACAGCCTTTTCTTTATAGTTTAAGCATAGTTTAAGATAATCATCTTTAATTTTTACAAAAAAATCATCTGAAAAGAATTTTTCATTATAGTGCTTTAAATAGTCTAAAGAATCATCAAGCTTATCAAGACCATTTATAAGAATTAAAAGATTATCCTTTAAAATATCGTCTCTTTTATCAGTAAAATTATTCAAATAATCCTCAAGAGCATCATCATGGGCTTCATAAAGCTCATTTAAAATGTCATCAATAATTTCAATTTTTTTAATTTTCATTGATGATGCATCACAAATACCTATATTAGGTGAAACATTTAAGGCATAAAAGTATTTCTTACACATTGAAAGATTAAATGAATCAAATGTTGTAATATAGGCCTGTTCAAGTAAGGAAATAGAATCTCTTAAATCTTGCCTTTCACTAAGCATGCCTCTAACACGGCTCTTCATTTCCGCAGCAGCAGCATTAGTAAATGTTAAAACTAAAAGTTCTGTTGGTTTTACACCCTTTTCAATTAAGTTAGTAACACGACTAGTTAAAACCTGAGTTTTACCAGAACCAGCACCAGCTGATACTAAAACATCCTTATCAAAATCACCATATGCCGCAAGATACTGCATGTCATTCATTGGCATTTTCATCTTCCTCCTTCCACTTTTTTCCTTTAAGTTCAACAATATCCTTATCCGTTTTGTAGCAACAATCCACAAAAGGACAATACTCACAACTAATATTTACTCCATCAATTCTTTTTGCTGTAATATCAAAATTAGCATTCATGATGCCATTATAAGCCTCATCAACCTTTTTAGATACCAGCTCAAATAAATCTTCTACATCCTTATCATTAAAAATCTTACTACTTTTAGAAACTGATGTATCCTTATTTTCTTTATAATTTTTTAAATATTCACCACGATTGTCATCAATATAGTCAACATAATCCGGATGAGTATACCCCTCAAGCCTTAAATTCTTTTGAATTTGTTCTTCCAAAGATCCATCACCTTTTTTAGGGAGGACAATATTTATTTTTTGAAGATAAAAGCCTACTAAATTAGCATGTTTAAATTCACTATCATTTTTAAGTAGATAAATATAAACCGGAAGTTGAAGATTTTCACCATAAATTAGATTATCAAGTGATTCCTTATCCTTACCTGTTTTATAATCAATAATAGCTACATAGCTTTTGTCAGATGAATACCAAAGTTTATCAATAAAGCCTTTAAAGATTAAATTGCCATCATAAAGTGATACATCCATCTTCTTTTCACATAAAGTATTATTTAAGGAGGTATGATTTTTATGAGCTTTAATTTCTTCAATCACCAGTTTAATATGTTCTTTCATTTTGTTAAAATAAAAGATATCCTTAGCACTAAATTCATATAATCGTTCCTCAAGAGCCTTATTTTTTTCGTCTTCGAACCTCAATTTGGAAGACACTTCAAAATCGAATGAATCATTTTCATTTTCAAAATCCTCTAAAATAGCGTGTGCAAAGCTTCCAAGCATCGCATCTAAAGTTGGTGTAAAGGTATCAATTCTTAAAATTTTTTGACAATAGTACTTAAATGGACATTGAAAATAATTATGAATATCAGTATATGATAGGGTAAAAGGTTTTCTTATCTTATTATGAAATACTTCTTTATTTAATCTCTTATATTTATTATCATAGGAATTATATCCTAAGCCATCATAATAATATTTGAATAAAATTTCATTTTTTTCATTATATTTAATATAGTCATCTAATTTTTTAGCCATATAAAGATCATCTATAACCTTGTTATACCCAACTTCATAATCATTATGCTTTATTTTTTCAATATTTAATTCATCAATTAATGGTGATGGATTATTAGCCTTAAAACTATGCATTGAAGAATAGGTAATCGTTATATTAGGATTTTGATTCAAACTTGCACAAAGTTTAGCCTTTGTCCATTCATTAATACTTTTGGTTGTATCCAGTCCTAAAGCTTGAGCTTCTTCATCAAGAATAAATCTTTCATCCTTAATTACCTTACAAGCATCAAGATTAAAATTAAGTAAAAATACATATTTATTCTTATTAAAATCAAGCTCATCCATGTCAATAAGTTCAATAGTATTATCATATTTAGAAGAGTCAAATGATATCTTTTTAGCCAAATAAGGCCAATATTTTAAATCATCTTTTGGATCATTATCATAAAGCTTATAAGCATTAATTACTTCTATCAACTTATTTAAAATAGTATTATCATTACTTTTTAATAATTCTACAATTTCTTGGTATTTTTTTCCGTCCTTAATATGATTTATAAAATCATGATAAATATTCGTACTTTCTATTTCTTTATTTTGAGGTAGTTCAAGAGGAATTTTATAAGCTTCTAGATATTTTTTTATTACAAAATTATAATCTGAATCTAAATTGCAAATTTTAATATCGTTTAAATTTATCCCCTTTTGTATTAATTTTATGATTTGCCTAAACACATAGGCAACCTCATCTTCAATTATGGGAAAATAATGACAGGATAAATGCAGCAAATTAAGAGTTGCAAAAGGATAAATAACATCAACTTTAGCATCCGTAAGTAATGAAATAACATACTTAAGCTCTAAAGAATCATCATAGCCTACAAATGTAAAATTATGATTCTTGATACTATTAATAAATATAATATCCGTCTCAATTAAATTAGAATTTAATAAGAAATCATATATTTCCTTTAAAAAAAGTCCTTTTTTTGAATCATAGCTTCCATTAAGCATTAAAAGAGCATTAATATAAGCATCTGCAATTTCTGGCTTTATATTGTAATGGTCAGAAAGCTTTAAAACAGCATTTTGCTTAACTTTAAAGGTTAATCTTCTTTTTAAATCCTCTAATGTCATAAAGCTATAGTTAAAAAAATTATTATCCTGATTCAATTTTTCTAAAATATCCATTTTAACTTTGTTAGGACAAATGATATATCCCTCTAAAAAATCCATAGTTATCCGACTCCTTTTGAAACTATTATAACACTAATTATTACATCATTTATGTAATAATTATTTTTTTGTACAAAAAAACTCTCATTAGCTGAGAGTTTAGTTTGTAGAATTAATTCTACTTTGATTCAATATTTAAACGAACCTTTACGCCTTCCTTAGAAGCCATTGCATATAAGATAGTTCTAATTGCTTGAGCAATATGTCCGTTTTTGCCAATAACACGACCAAGATCAGCCTCACTAACCTTCGCGCAATAGGTATAAAATCCATCACTTTCGCCAAGATTTAGAACCTCTAGTTCTTGCGGAAAAGATAATAGTGGTTGGATTAAGTTTTGAATTAAAGCTTCAAAATTTCCCATTTTGCACCTCCACTAATTACTTAGTAGACTTAATGCTTTTAAGAATATTCTTTACAGTTTGAGTAGGTTGAGCACCATTGTTTAACCACTTAGCTGTAGCTTCCTCGTTTACATTAACGATAGCTGGGTTAGCAACTGGATTATAAGTACCTAAAACTTCTAGGAATCTTCCATCACGAGGGCTCTTAGAATCGCATGCAACGATACGATATTGAGGGTTCTTGTGAGCACCAAATCTTTGTAATCTAATTTTAACTGCCATAAAATAATTCACTCCTTTATCAATTTTACGGTACAATTATACCATAAAATATTTGCTTGTCAAGTATTTTTTCTTGACAAAGAATATTTTATAAATGAACTTTCAAAAACAAATACTCATCATATAATTTTTACTTAAAAGTAACAAAATTTTTACCAACGCCAAATAAAATAGCACAAATTGTTAGAATCGCTATAACCCAATATAATACACGCCAAAACATTGTTTGTCTTGATGCATAATCATGAGCCACGATTAATGCTACTATAGTTAAAACTAAAGATGATATGTCAGTCAATAAAGTTGGAATCTTATAGCCATTGATTGTCCAATTAATTTTAAATTGGTCACAAATAACCTTCAAAAGCCATGCTACTGCATTCAATACTAATGCTAAATATGCACCGAAACCTAAACCACCTGTTTTTCCTGTTTTTGCCATATATAAGCCTCCTTAAATTCTTCTTCATTATAACATACTTTGACTTTTATTTAACCTTTATTTTAAAATTTTATTTATTTTTTAACCTTTTTTCATTACTAATAATTCCCATTACAATTCCCTTCATCATTAAAAATACGTATAAAAAAGCAATTACAATAGTTGAAAAAACACCATATAGTTTTTCAAAATTAGCAAAGCTTGTCACATACACAATAAATATCGCTGATACAATTGTTACATAAATAAGTGAAAAAATAATTCCTTTATTTAACTCCCTGATACGAACATCAATCTGACAAGCCGTTTTATTTATCAGACATAAAAAGCCATAAAGCATCAATAAAAATACTAAGTATGTCAAAATAGTAACTAAAGCTTTAGCCCATGAATATTTTAAAAATGTATTACAAAGGCTTATCAATAACAAGCCTGCCGATACAATTATCATTAGCATAATAACCAAAACACACGATAATACTTGTGTTTTAATTGTTACTCTAGGCTTTTTTATATCATAAACAATTTCACCTGTTTTTCTTAATTGAGTAAAAAACTTCGATGCGGAATATATAGTTGTTAGTATAAAGAAAATAGAAACGCCGGCATTTAGATCAAATGATATATAGTTTTGAATTACACTTGGCAGTTCAATCTCTAAATTAAATCTTGTACCAATCTTTACGTATAGATTTAAGCACAAATATAAAAGTGGTACAAATGACAAAATAAAGAAAAAGGATAATGTTCCCGCTAATGTATCATAACGTTTATTTTTACAACATTTATACTTCTTTAGATATTCTTTAACCATAATCATATATACCTTTCTTCTTACATTCTAAATCATTTATGCTTCTTTTAAAGTAGTTTCAAAGGGAAATATCTTCCATCCATGATTTTGTGAATCAAATTGATATAGTGAGCAATATAAAGAAATCTTAATATCATCGCCATAATAATTATAGAAAATATCTGATAAAACATTATCTTCTTTAATATTTAAGTGATTCATTAAATAAACTCCTTTAATTACTGTTTTAATCCCCGTATCAGATAAATTATCATTGTATTTATCTGATATACCAAAATAATAGGCAGATTTTCTTGATTCATCAGCTGAAACATATCCTGAAACTAAATAAAGCTTTGCATAATCACTATAGCTAGGATCCTTCATATTATCTGACAAATGATACCACTTTGAAAAATAAGATGGATTAACCTCAAGAGCATTTTGATAGTTAATTTCAATTTTTTTAGTTTCAATACTCATATCCAAAAGTAATACCGCAGGTGCACCGTTTTTAACCGAGGTTATTCCCGTTATTTTAAGTTCTTTGCCTAAATCTAGCTTACCATCACAAATTTTTTTTATCAGAAATCACAGTAATAAGATGATCATTATCATACAAAACAGCTTTTTTGTTAGCATCAGAACGATCAGTTGACATAAGAACACCATTAAATGTTACAATGCTACCGACACCATTTTTCTTTTCACTTAAAGATATATTATCAATATCATTATAAACATCTAAAATAGTATTACAATCCTTAGTAATTAAAGTATAATCATAATCTTCAGGACTTGATGTGATATTAGTAATTGATTCATATGCCACTTCAAGTTGGTTATTTTTCCTAGAAAGTAATCCCTTAACCTTGTAGTAACAATTTAAATATCTATTTTTTAAATAATCATTAAAAGCACTATTTGAAACTCGAACATTAATATAGGATGAATCATCTACAAAAAGCATTAGCTTATCCGTATTATCTGTAATAAGTTTTACATACATACCATCAAAGCTTACCTCAAGAGTTGAATTATCATCAAGCTCTTTGCCTAATTCCTTTATACTTGCAATCATCATTTGATCTTTACTAGGTATTGAGCTTGATGATGAATTAGTCTTAGAGCTTATATTTGATGATGTACTTTTTGATGAGGTTGTTTCACTTTTAGTAGTTGTATAGTTTGATGGTGTACTTGTTTTGCTACTAGTTACTGACCCACTACTTATTTCACTACCAGTTGGTTGCAAATTATTACTATTAGAAATATTATTTTTACACGAAACTAAAACCATTAGGAATAAAAATCCTAATATAATAATTTTTCTTTTTTTCATCTTATTCTCTTCTTTCTCTACTTTTATTTTTTTATAAAGATACTTAATAGCATGGTACGTGCCATAAAAATTAAATTAATTTGTCTATCAATAAACTCTTTCATTTAGTCAAATTATACACTTTTTTTTAGTTTTTTTAAATATAATATTTTTCCAAGAAAAAGTAAACCTTATAAAAAACTTTATTTAAAAACAAATTTTGTCATTTTTTTAAAGTTTACTCTTTCATATTTTCTTAAAATGTAATATCCTATACATGTACAAAAAAACAAAAGGAGAACAAAAAAATGAAACCAATTAAAGAGGGTAAAGTCAGAGAAATTTATGATAATGGGGATAGCTTAATTTTAGTAGCTACGGATAGAATTAGCTGCTTCGACGTTATTTTAAACAATACTGTGACAAATAAAGGAAAGGTACTTACACAAATGAGTAAGTTCTGGTTTGAATTTACAAAGGATATTTGTAAAAATCATGTTATATCTTTTGATACAAAGGATATGCCAGCATTCTTCCATAAAAAGGAATTTGAAGGAAGAAGCTTAATGTGTAAAAAATTAAGCATGTTACCAATTGAATGTATTGTAAGAGGATATATTACTGGTTCTGGTTGGGTAAGCTACCAAAAAACTGGAACTATTTGTGGAATCAAGCTTAAGGATGGATTAAAGGAATGTGATAAGCTTCCTGAGCCTATCTATACTCCTTCTACTAAAGCAGAAATAGGAGACCATGATCTAAACATTAGCTTTGAAGAAAGCATTGATGTACTTGAAAAGCTATATCCTTCTCATGGTGAGGAATACGCAACCAAGATTAGAGATTATACAATTGCAATTTATAAAAAATGTGCTGATTATGCACTAACTAAGGGTATAATTATAGCTGATACTAAATTTGAATTTGGTCTTGATGAAAACGGTGAGATTGTCATTGGTGATGAAATGCTAACACCTGATAGTTCACGCTTCTGGCCTTTAAGTGATTATATGCCTGGAAAGCCTCAAAGTTCATTTGATAAGCAATTTGCAAGAGATTGGCTAAAAGCCAATGACCATAATTGGACATTACCAAGTGACATTGTTGATAAAACAATTGAAAAATATCTTCAAGCCTATAAAATGCTTACTGGAAAAGAACTTGATGTCTAGTATTTAGGACTTATTACTTTTGTAATAGGTCTTTTTTTATTTGACATGAAATTAGCATTTTAAAAAAAGAGTGATATAATAAAGTTGTAAATAGGTTTTAACCTATAGTGCTCATAAGCGAGGCTTAGATTTTCTAAGACAGCACCAAGCACTTAATTACGATAAATAAATCGTGACGCAGCTCCAATTCAGTCACCACGCTGAATCTTGCAAGCATTGGCAAGTTTGGACACGCTTCTATGGTGGTACCTTTTAGAGCAAATGCAAAAAGTAAGGATGTTATTAATAATGTCCTTACTTTTTTTATTTTTAGTTTTATTATTTAGTTCTAACCGCAAAACTTCTTTTTTCGAAAAGGTTTGCGGTTAAAAAGCTTAAATAGATTTTAGAATGTTTTCATTTAAAAGAAAATCAAATAAATTTAGCATTTTATATCCTCTTTCTAAATGAATCAAAGGATTATTATCCATTGTGATTATTATTTTTTTATAACCATCATCCAAGCCTTTAAAAGCATTTTCTTCTCTCATTCTAGTACTTTCATTTTCAATTGATAATGAAACCTGAATATAATATAAATCATCATGCGACCTTACAACAAAATCTATTTCTGACTCTTTATTTTTTCCAATATCAACCTGATAGTTTCTTCTTAACAACTCTAAATATACAATATTTTCAATGATATGAGTCATTTCCATTTGCCTATATCCTAGTCTTTGATTTCTAAGTCCTAAATCACAAATATAATATTTATTTAAAGTTTTCAAATATTCTTTTCCCTTTAAATCATATCTAACTGCCTTATAAAAAAGGAAGGCATCACATAAATACTTCAAATAATTACTAACAGTATCATTGTCAACCGTTTTAAAGCCATTACTAACCAACGTATTAGCAATTTTATTTGGAGAAACGTAGCACCCTATTTGAGAACATAATAAATCAATAACTGCATTAAATACTTCTTCATTTCTTATTTTATTTCTATCGATAATATCCTTCGTAGCTACTGTATCATTTATCATCTTTAAATACTCATGTTTTTCATATTCTTTATCCAAAGAATTTATATATGGTAATCCTCCATACTTAATATATTCATTAAAAGCAGTATTTTTATCCGTTTTACCATCATAAAATTCTTTAAAAGATAATGGATATACTTTAATTTCAATTCCTCTTCCTCTTAATTTTGTATTAATTTCACTTGATAATAATTTAGAATTTGATCCAGTAATATATAAATCACAATTAAAATCCGTTTTAATACCATTAACAACATCTTCAAATTTATCCATTAATTGAATTTCATCAATAAAAATATAATATTTTTTATTATTTTTTATTTTATTATCTAAATATTCAAACAAAGAATTTGGATTTCTAAGCTTTTCATATCTAATAGATTCTAAATTGATTTTAATAATATTTTCTTCATTTATACCTGTTTCAATTAAATAATCATAAAAAATTTTAAATAGCAAAAAAGATTTTCCACACCTTCTAATTCCCGTAATTATTTTTATTATATCTTTATCTTTATAATCTATTAGTTTATTCAAATAATAATCTCTTCTAATCATAATATCACCAATTTAATTATAACCGAAAAACTTTTTTTTACAAGTTTTTTTGCGATTAGAAAATATAATTAATTTATTATAAACTTATATAGTCAAAAAAATAAGCCTAAATTAATAGGCTTTAACTATAATTTATTGCTTAATCGTTGGATACGATTTGCAACGAAAGGTGAATCGTCGCATTTAATTTTGCAACGATTTTATCGGATATTAAATGGCTTACTTCTTCTTGTAATAAGTTGTTCTTCCTTTTCCACTTTTTTCAATCAACCCTTTTTCTTGTAAAGATGCTAATAATCTTATTAGCTTATCCTTAGTAAATCCACTTATTTTTTCAATATCTGATCTACTATATAAATAATTATCTTTTATTGAGTCTATTACTTTGGCTTCATTTAATGATAGCCTATAATCTTCAATCACTGGCAATGTTATAGAAATTGCTGAGGGTGTAACATTATAAGTTGGTTTAACATAAGCATTTTTATAAGCTTCATTTATTCTTTTTATACCAGTAGCAAACGCTTCTATAATATTCAATCTTCTAAATACATTAGCAATAATAGGATTCCTAAGATATGAATAATTTCCTTTTATATAATCTTCCTTAGTCATATCACCATCAAGTCCACCAGGTGATGATATAATTATCTTATCTTGATACATCTCAATTTTTGTATTTGCATTAATATCCCAAGTTCTATGAACAATTGCATTTGCCAATGCTTCTCTATATGCTTCAAAGGGAATTAATTCAACCTTTTTTCTAAAACCACCATCTATTTTTTCAACAATGTATTCTCCTTTATAAATATCAAGAGAATCGTAATATTGCTTCAATATAGATTCTCCTGCAAAAGTAACTCTTTTTTTAAATATATTTATAGAATTACCAAATATAGCTATATCTACTACCGGAAAATCATTTTCATCAGATAACAATTTAGCTGCGTTATTATATCCAAACTTAGAATTATATAAATTTAAGCTTTTGAAAGTATCAAGATTAAAGTTTTCTAGGTCAATTATTTCCTTTAATTTTTGACAAAGATATGAAAATTTAAGATTAGCTTCATTAGCATTTAATTCTTCAAATGAAATGGCTGTTAATACTTCCGCAATTGGGAATGTGAGCCAAACGATATTTAATACATTATCTGAAAGTGTAAATATATAAGCTAATGGAAATACAAATACAACCAACCTTAATAATGCTGTTATAAATGGAAATAATGAATTTCTTAAAGCTTGAAATACACCTTGAATTGAAACACTTATGGCCATAAATATATATCCAATTGATGCAACTCTAACTGCACGTTCACATACATCAATAATGATTCAATTTCATCAACCGTTCTATCTCTTTCAATTGTCTTTGTTGTTTTTTTAGTGCCTCCAAACAATGAATAGAAATCATCTTCGACTTCTTCTTTAATATGAATATTAGCATACAAAATACCATCTTTTTCAATTTGGGTAAATGAAGATAGCATATATTCTAAGGCTTTTAAGTTTCTACTATCATGAATTAAATTTTCATGATAATCAAATGTGAAATTATAAATTTTTTCTAGTTCCCATCTTTGTGTTTTTTTGATAATGGTTTCATTTCTTTAAGAACCTTTGAAACGAACTTCATTTCATTTTGATCTGATGTTCCAATTATAATGTGTCCTGGCCCTTCTTCTTTATATGCATAGTAATTTGAATCAAAACTAAAATATTGTTTTATTAATTTGAATTGTTCTTGCTCATCAATAGATAGTTGATTATTAGCCCATTTTGGTAATAGTTCAATAAACTTATCTCTAACAAGTTTTATATGTTCAAATAAGTTTTTAACATCATCAATGTTTTTTGATGTAATTTCTTCATTTATCTCATAATTTGATAAATCATAATTTCTTTGCCAATATTGATCATTTGGCTCAGAATCTAATTTTCCTTCATATAATTCTGAAAACTTAACTCCATATAATTTAGCAAGTGAATATAGATTCTCAGTTTTAATATCATATCCATTTTCCCACTTGCTTACAGCTGGTTTACTTACTCCAAGATAATTAGCTATATCTTGTAATGAATAATTTGATTCTTCTCTTAATTTTCTTAATAGTGATCCTGTTAAAAAATTACTCATTGTCAATAACCTCCATCTTGAAATATTTTTCTTTTATTTCCGCAAGAGATAGATTTTCTAAATCTAACAATAGTTCTTTTGTTTTCTTTAAATCTCTTGTTCGTAAATATTCTGAATAATCCAATTTTGATTTCCAATATACAATCCATTCTCTAATAGATTTTTCGTCAGTTCCACCAAGCATTTCTAGGTTTTTCTTTTTCTTCAGGATATATTTCTTCTAGTTTCACACATTTATAGAATTCTTGTTCTTGCTTATTAGAACATTTGAAATACATATCCTCTAAGTTAGCCTTTAATCCTATAAGATAATCTTCAAAAATAATTTTTACGACATTTCTTATAGCATCTTTATGGTCATGCTTAACTCTTGGTTTATCCCTAACTACTTTTGCGGCCTCTTCTCCAGTAAGTGCTTTAACATAGAACCATTTCAATATGTAATGATTTCTACCTACATGTCCACATTTAGCTTGGACCTTAAAGTATTTAGTATTCAATTTTTAATACCTCCTTACATAAACAGGATACCATTTTTTTATATCCCCTTTAACCAAGCGGAGGTAAATGTTTTGGTTAACACAATTCTATGCGTTAACTTTTACTTTATTTTATCATAAATGAATAAAAAAATATAGCCTATACAAATAGACTATATCTTCAATAATTGTAATTATTAAATTAGTATATTAAAGTATCTTTGTTACGATTTTAACCTTATTATTACTATGTAATAATAGAAAATTAAATTTATTTGCTCGCTGGCCTAGGATTTGACAAAGATAATAGGACAACCGTCTCAACAGTTTATCACAAACCACAAATTGAAATAATTCTATCAATTAATAAATAAATACTTATTAGTTATTATCATATAACCTAATTTAGCTCTTTGTCGTAGAATATTCTATTTAAAATTAGCAACTCACTTTGTAAAACCAATATCTGATGCTTTTAATCCTGAATATTTATATGATAAACTATAACTTGTGATTCTTGTTGTTCCAGAATTTGGAATTAATATTCCTTTTTCAACCCATTCATTCATCCATTTAGATATTGCACGGGGTGTTACACCAAATAAAATTGCAATCTCTTTGTTTTTTACAATTTTTAAATTATTTTCTATACAATATCTAAGTAATGTTAAATCTTTTTTATTTAGGCTTTTTAAAAATTCATTTGACCCACTTTGTGATGCTTCTAATGCCTGCTCATATATCTTTTCAGCATTAAGCGCCATAATTTTACAGAAATACTCAATCCATATTTCTAAGTGAGGCGGATTTTCTCTACCAGAATAAAATAATGCTGGAAGTCCCATCTGAATAGATTCATAATAACCATTTAAATCAGACATATAATATTCTTCAAATGAATTAAACCCTTTAAAATCATAATCATGCTGCATAAGTACATATGTTGATAAAGCCCTTGATGTTCTACCGTTTCCATCTGTAAATGGATGAATTGTAACTACTGCATAATGCATGATTGCAGATAAAATTGGTACTGGTAAATCTTGATTATTATCATACCAGTTAATTAATTCATTAATAAGTGGTTCAATATCTATCCATTCAGGTGGAATATATTCAGCTTGCTTTGATATAGAATCATATACTGCAAATAATACTCCTGGAGGAGTTTGTCCTCTAAAAGGTATTCTTGATAATTTACCTTTTTTTTGAATAATATCATGAAGTTTTAATATGAATTCCATATCAATTTTTGTATTTTTCTTTTTTTCTTCTTCAAGATAAGTTAGTGCATCCCAATAATTTTGAACCTCTTGTTCAGCGGTTATTCTATTATCCTTTTTATTTGCAATAACTCTTTCAACTTGATTATATGACAAAACATTTCCTTCTATACTTGTAGAAAAATGAGTTTTCTTTAATTTTGCTTCATACATTAACTTTTGCTTCTCTCTTGTAGGTAGCAACAAATAATCTAATGCTGTTTTATATTTTTCAATTTTTAAAAGACTATTTACTAATTCATTAGTATATTTAAATTCCAATTTCATTATATCAACCCACCTATATTATATCAAAATAAGGAACATAAAAGCAATATTTTCGTTCATTATTTGTTCCTTATTTAATCATTTATGTTCCCTAATTGTTCCTTATTTCATTATAAACAGAAAGAAAAATAGACTTTCAGCAAAAAAATATTATTAATAAAATTTTATTTGATTATGCTTGGTAAAAAAGCAAAAAAAGTGAACTACTCATAAAGAGTAAATTCACCAATATTATATTTATTTTTCAAGCTTTTTTGTAAGAGAAACTACAGATTCTGTTGAGCTTGTATTTGGGAACATATCAACCGGTTGAATTGAATTAACCTGATAATTATTACTTAAAATAGCCAAATCCTTTGCTAATGTTGCCGGATTACAAGATACATAAATAATTCTTTTAATTCCACTACCAGCAATCGTTTTAGCAACATATTCACCAAGTCCTAAACGAGGTGGATCACAAACTAAAACATCAACTGCCTCTTCTCTTAATGTTTGAGGAAGTAGCTCTAAAACCTTACCAGCCTTAAATTCCGCATTTCTAACCTTATTAATTACAGCATTAGTTTTAGCATTTTCAATTGAAATTTCATTTTGTTCTATTCCTATAATTCTTTTGGCAAGTCCAGATAAATAAATACCAATTGTACCAACACCACAATAAAGATCTAATACTGTTTCCTTCATTGAAAGCTTTGCAGCCTTTTTAACAACATCATAAAGCTTTTCTGTTTGAACAGGATTTAATTGGAAGAAGGTATCAGGACCAAGCTCAAATTTATATTTTCCAATTGTTTCTGTTATAGTATCCTTACCTTCAAGCTTCTTAGTTTGTCCAAAAATTAAAACACTATCTTCTTCATTATAAGACATAAAGACAGATACAACATGCTCAAGCTCCATTGTCTTTTTAGCAAGTTCACGTAAATTAGCCTTTTTATCTGTAACTACAAAGGTGACCTGTGCTTCCTTATTAAAATGAGATACACGAACAACTAGGCTCTTAAGAATCCCCTTATTTTGCTTAGGATCATAAACACTAATATGACACTCATCAATAAGCTCACATATCTTTTTATTAAGATTATTAACAATATCATTTTGATTTAAGCAAGAATCAATACCAACAATTACATTACTATTTGGTGCAATAAGTCCAACCGTTGTTTTGGCCTTAACTACCTTTAAAGGTAGAGCAGACTTAAAACGATAGCCCCATTGATTATTCGCTCCTATTGTTGGTTTAATTTCAAAGCTTCTTGGGTTAAGCTTTGTATATCTTGTAATAGCCTCAATTACACCATCTCTTTTAAATTCAAGCATCTTTTGATAATCAATATGAAGCGTTTGACAACCACCACATGCCTCATAATAAGGACATTTAGGTGTAACACGAAATGCTGCTGTATGCTTAAAATCAATTACTTCCGCAAATGCCATGTTCTTTTTAATATTTGTAATTCTTACATTAACACCCTCACCAGGAAGAGCATTTTTTACGAAGATTGCAAGTTTTTTATAATAAGCTATACCCTCTCCGTTAATACCTAATCTTTTTATATCAACAATTACTTCATCATTTACCTTTAATTCTGTTTGCATAAAATCACCACTTTTTTAAAATTACAACTAATTATATCATAAAAAATTTTACTAAACAATTACATTATAAATTACTTTTGATCTGATGGTAATATATCATTATAATCATGGTCAATATCAACAATTGCATAAAAGCTATTGTTAGCCTCATGAATTAAATTTTTAATATATTCTTCAATCTCTCCATCCGTTTGCTTAATACCATAAGGAACAATAATATCAAAAATAATATTTGTATGGGTAGGTCCTGACACAATTCTAAAATCATGAATTGACCAGTTAAAATCTAAATTTTCCTTTAAAATTGTTTTGGTAAATTCCTTAAGCTCGTCCGTTTTTTTATCTCCGACTAAAACCGGATCAAGGTGAATAGTTAAATGAACATTAAGCTCATTTCTAATTTCATGCTCAATTTGATCAATTTTATCATGAAGAAAAACTAAATCACCTTTTGAATCAACCTCTACATGACATGAGGCAAAAATGATAGAAGGCCCATAACTATGAATTTCAAGGTCATGAATACCAATAACTACATCATGAGCTTTAATCCTTCTTTCAATTTCATGTACAAGCTCCTTACTAGGTGCTTCTCCAAGTAAAGGATTAGACGCCTCCATTACAAGCTTAATACCACTATAACAAACAAGTAGACCTACTGCTAGTCCAAAATAACCATCAAGATTATAGCCAGTAAATTTCGAAATAATTAGTCCAACTAATACAAGTGATGTTGAAATAACATCATTTCTCGAGTCAGTTGATGTAGCAATCAAGGTTTGTGAATTAATCTTCTTTCCAATTGAACGATATAAAATAGCTTGATAAAGCTTAATTATAATAGCAAAGCACAAAATACCCAAATTCAAATAAAAATAGCTAACCTCAGAACCTGGATTTCTTATTTTATCAATTGCTTCCAATATCAGTTGAACTCCAAGGACACAAACAATAACAGATACAATAAAGCCTGCAATATATTCCATTCTTTGATGCCCATAAGGATGCTCCTTATCAGGCTTTTTTTGACTCATTTTAAAGCCTAATAAGGATACTATACTATTTAAAGCATCCGATAAGTTATTGATTCCATCAGCCAAAATTGATAATGCTCCACTTATTACGCCAATAACAATTTTAAACGCACAAATGATTACATTTGATACAATACCAAAAATGGAGGCTAAAGCTCCATATTTTATTCTAACATCTTCAGATTGCGTATTTTTATAATCCTTAATAAATAATTTAACTAAAATGCTATCCATAAAATCACCAGCTTAAAATTATACTTATATTATTATAGCATTTATAATTAAACAAATCTAGAGTTCATATAAGCTTTTAAAGCTATAACCATCACTTTTTAGCTTCTTAATTATTTTATCTAAATCCATCATATTATCTTTAGAAACTGTATGCATTAAAATAATAGCTCCATTATGAATTCTTTTCATTACCTCATTATAAGCATAATCATTTCCATTATATTTATCCTTATACCAATCAACATAAGCAAGAGACCAAAATATTGTTTTATAATCATTATTTTTTAAAGTATTAAGTGCCTCTTTATTAAATTCACCAGCTGGAGGTCTTACAAAATGAGAAATTTCACTACCAATTAAATCATAATACTTTTCTTCAAGCTTACTGATATCCTTAAGCATATCTGAACTACTTTCTTTAGTAAAATGCTTATGAGCATAGGTATGATTTCCGATAATATGACCATCATCTGTCATTCTTCTTACAAGGTCTGTACTTGATGTTAAATAATGTCCGGTAATAAAAAAGGTAGCCTTAACATCATTTTCCTTAAGCGTATCTAAAATAGATGATGTATAGCCATTTTCATAGCCACAATCAAAGGTTAAATAAACACTTTTTTCATCCTTACCTAAATAATAACCGTTATTTTCTTCAATTTCATTTTTATAGGGTAATATTGGTCTTTCATGATTGTTTATTTTTCCAACCCCAAACCCAGTTGCGAATGTTACTGTTACATTTGTAAATATCATAAAAAAAGCGAGTATACTAAATATAAATATTTTTTTCATTTAATTCACCATTTATATTATTACTTAAACTTTTTGATTAATTATTCTATTTTTTGGTATGTGTTCATTTGCAACAAGGCCAATTATTAAACCAATTATTAAAATATATAAATAAATTACACCAATTATTATCATTGTAAATATACCATATAAAGCTTTAAAATTAGAAAAAAAACGTAAATAAAGCTCTAAAGTAAATGTGGAAATAATCCAGCTTGAAATAGTTATTAAATAACCAGGAATTATAGCTTTAAAGCTAATTTTATAAGGTGGGACAAAAATTAAGAAAAAAATAATAATAAACGATGGAATAACCATCATCATTAATGTTTCAAATAATGATTTTAGCCAAATATTTTCAATATATTTTAAAATTATATTTCCTAAAATAATCATAAAAATCATAAGTAAAATTAAAACCATAAAAATAGCCACTAAAAAGATAGCTACTACTCTATGCATTAAATAATATCTTTTTCTTTTTTGATTATAGATTATTTCACCAATAAGCATAATATGATAAAAAAGAGTTGATGATGACCATAGTGAGGTTATACTTAATATAACATGTGAGGCATTAATTCTTTTAGTATTTTCATCAAAGAAATTTAAAATATTAGTAAAAAAATCATTAGCAAATACACCTTCACTTGGTATTTTAAAATTAAAAAGATGCAAAATAGAAGCCACAAGAAAAAATAAAGAACCACAATTAACAATAACAAAAAAGGCAATAGCTTCTGCCATTGTTGTAAAATGTCTTTCCTTTAAATCCTTATATAGCCTCAATATTCGCCTCACATTATCACCAGTTATATTATGGATTTTATTTTTAATCATTAAACAAAAAAATCCTAATTTTACCAGAAAATATAGGTATAATTAGGATTAATATTATAAAATTAAAAGCAATAATGGAATCGTTATAACACACAAAATTGTTGTTAATAAAACGACATTAGCACAAAGCTCCTGTTCAGTATCATGTAATTCTGCAAGTGACAATATAATGGCACCTGAAGGAGCTGCACTTAAAATCAAAATACATGATTTAAAGGTTTCATCTAAAAATGGCAAGAAATAAACACATAAATAAGCAAAAAGAGGGAATATGATTAGCTTCATTGCACAAGCTAGGTAAGCAAATGGTCTTTTAAAAAGGCTTAAAATATTGACAGTTGATAATCGCATTCCTAACACTATCATACATAAAGGGGTTGTCATTTTACCCAAAATATTAATAGCATTTCCTAATACTTGAGGAAAATGAATTTTAAATATATAAAGTGGTAAAGCAACAAAAATAGCAAGAGAGGTTGGATTAAGTATCGCTGTTTTTAAAGAAACATACTTAGCCTCTTGCGTTATTAAAAATACACCTAAGGTAAATGCAATAATATTCATACTCATTACATAAACAGATGAGTAACAAGAAACAATAGGATCATTTGGAAATAATGCTTGTACTAATGGAAGACCAAAAAATCCTACATTTCCACAAGCTGCTCCAAAGGTTAAAACACGATATTTAGCATCAGAAAACTTTTTTCTTAAGGCATAATATAAAATCATAATGACTAAAACTTGAATTAACAAGCTTGCAAGAAAAAAGATTCCCATTTGTTTAAGATTATCTAAAGAGTATTCTACTGCTTCAAAGGCACTTAAAATCATAGCAGGTCCACAAACATATAAAAGTAAAGCTGACAATGTTTTAGCATGAGAAGCTGTAGCCTTCTTAGCCTTTGTAACAATAAAACCAATTGCCATATAAAATAGCATTATTAAAACATTAAATAATGTTGTTGTAAAATTCATACTATCACCACACGTGCAAACATTATACGCTCTTTTTTTTCAAATTCAAGTTTTTTTATATGCTTTGTTAAATGATAGCGCTTTAATTATAACTAGTACAAATTTTCAAAATTTGTTTTTTACTATACGTTTATCTATACTATTATTTAAAACCGCGATAGTATATCATTCGATATTAAAAATCGTACTTTATTTTTCCTAATACAAAAGTTAAATAATGTGGAATTGTAATAATATTTCCTTCTTCACTTATATTATAATCACCAATTTTTATCAATTTTGTTTTACCATAATGTTCGGGACGATTCATTACTGTTTTACTAGATTTTGTATTTCCTGTTTTAGCTTTAGCCTCCACAATAGTAGGGTATCCATTATAAGATACAACAAAATCAATTTCTAATCCACTGCCTTTGGCAAAATAATATGGTTCTAAACCTGCCTTGCTTAATGAATCAAAAACTAAAGTTTCATATATAGCTCCTTTACCTTGTTCAAGATTTCCCCTATTAATAGCCACAACTGTATCAATTCCATACATAGCAGTAACTATTCCAATATCCTCAGGAAACAATTTAAATTGTGACTCGATTTTTTGTCCTTGAAGTGGAAGAGAAGGAACCTCAACATTGTATACCTTTGAAACAATATGAGCTTGTTTTAGGTAGTCAATCGCATCATTTTTATCATATTGTGTTCCACCAAGCACCTTCGAAACAATAAACCTTTTATTATCCTTTGCTAAAAAAGTCGGAATTAAATCAAAAACGTTTTGAATTCTAGCTACTTCTGATGGCTTAAAGACTGGATTACCAAATTTGTCTTTTCTTCTACCAAAATCAGTCTTCATATCAAAAATAGTATCATTTAACACTTTATAGGCTTCAACAATTTTCTTAGTTTTTAAATATTCTAAAATCACTTTTGGAAATCCACCAATACATGAATATTTTAAAAATAAATCTTTATATATTAAATTAATATTATTTGGAATAGGCTCTCTTCTATTAAAATATTCAACTAAACTATCAATGTTTTCATTTTTATAGCCCATTGCCCACAAAAACTCCTCAAAATCCATTGTTTTCATTTGGTAAACATCTTCATATCCAGTAGGTATAGGTGTTGAATCACCTATAACATATCCATTTATTCCTAGATAAGAACCACTTCCAATAACCATATATCTTCCATCGTTTTTAAAATTTTTAAATGATAATCTAGCTCTTGGACAATCTTGAATTTCATCAAAGAAAATAATTGATTTATTCTCATCTATTTTTTTATTTGGAAATCTTAATGAAATATTTGAAATAATTGTATCAACATCAAGTTTTCCGTCAAAATCGAGGCAATATTCTGGATTAGACCAAAAATTAATCTCAATTAAATCTAATCTATTTCTTGTGGCAAATTCACGAATGGTTTCGGTTTTCCCTAAGAATTAGCGTTGTGGGAATAATAACTAAAATCCTTAATTTAATAAATCGTCTACTTATGGGAATGCATTATTTAGTAAAGTATTTATTATATACTTCATTTACTGCTTCTATATAGCAATTAAATGATGAATGGTTGTAATCCCTTCTTTTTAGGTACATATTCTTTTTATTTAAATATGCGTTCCTTACATTATTCCATAAATTATATTTCTTTATTTTATTAACCTTTTTAGTTAATCCTTTTGAATCTTGGCCCTCATTCCAAATCCAGTTATCTTCTTGGAATATTCCTGTTTTTTGATGAATTAATCTATACCAAGAATCATTTGATTCACATATAATAGCTACATCAATACTAAATGATGTTGGATTACCTTCTTTAAATTGTCTTTGTTCAGTCGTTAATGCAGATGTTGAATCTTTACAATCTCCCCAGCCTTTTGACTTTAATGCTATATTAAATTGTTTGCGAACATATTCCTTAATTTTTTTGCAATCATTAATATCTCCATTAATATGAAGAATATTGATATTATAATCTAGATCAACGGGTTGATTTGAATTTTGTGTTTCTAAATTTCTTCCGCCACTTCCTACCATTTGCATTTCAACTTTTAGATAATTATCTTTATTAATATTTTGAACTAAACGATTAACAATATCTGAGTATTCTCTTCTCATCATCCCTAAAAATTTTTTATCTTCAATAAAATGTATCATTATAATCTCCTTTTTTGCCCAATTCTTCCCATTTGAAAATCATTGTTTCAAATTGTTGTAGTTTACATCTTATTTTTTATAGTGTCAATAGGTAAAATTAGATATATGTAGGTATCTAATCCTTTTATTATTTATGAATTGATGCTTGAGCTTCTTGTTCAGTTCTAAAAAGTCTTCTCCATACTTCCCGATAATCTAGCATTAAATTCTTATCTATTTAATGCACACCATATAAGTTAAATAAAACAGCATCGAAATAATATCGATGTTTTTTATGAGGTGTTTATTTTATTATCTGACAATTGTATATTTAGTATTTATATTAAAATGAACTAATTTATTAGACCAAAAGCCGTCTCTTTGAATACTAATCGTTCTATCATCTTGCATTATAATATCACGATTTTCTACTTTTGCTTTTATTACAAAAGCGCTTGATTGATAAGATTGTGAAATATTATATTTATAAAATTCACCAGTATTATCAAAGGGCTTTAAATAATCAAAGTTAATTTCTGCATAATTATTCATCATATTACCATTATCATAAATTGCAGGTGACGAAACTAATGTTGAATATGACGTACTTATATTACTTGTAATCTTAGATTCATCATTAGAAGATATTTCTGCACCAGCACTTATAGTATATCCAACGGTTGCTTCTGAATTCTTCATTTTAGGTTGATAATCCCTTAATTCCACATTAGCACCTAAATTAAGATCAAATTTATATATAATATCATCCGTTCTATAATTTGTGTTTTTCTTCTCTGGTGAAATATAAGTTTCATTTACAAAAGCATAGTAATCATTTCCATTTGTCCCACGAAGCTTCAGTGCCGTTCTCCATTCAGAATAGTCACCAAAATGCTCATTTTTATATGTACATATAGAATCAACTTTTTTTTCTGAAATACAAACCCAATTTGCATCTTTATAAAATTGACCTACAAATCTAGATTTACTTGATATATTATGCCCATCAAAATATGTACCTTCATTAATTTGCAACATAATTTCTTCAATCTTATTTTCAATTGAATCATATGTATCTTCTGAACTAGCATATATATCTCCATTATATCTAACATTATCTTTTATGAAATTATATGTCGCAGCAATTTCTACATCTTCATTAACAACAATATTTTTTTCACCATTTTCAAGATATTCAATATCATCTATTTTACGAATTTGATTTTTCTTATTTTTATTAAATTCCTTATTAATATAAAATACCGAAGTATTTTCAGGTACATTATCTTTCTCTTTTACAGAAAAATCCTTTGAATCAATATATTGTACCTCAATTTCATTTTTTGCAGCATATGTTGTTGTAGATAAACAACCATATCCTGCCAATAATCCTAATGATAATCATCAAATTTTTTTAATCATGTTTTCTCCTTTTACTATTAATTATTTTTACTATTCCAATTACTCCAAAAATTATAGAAGCAACCATAAATACTTTAACAATACTACTTTCAACAGTCCAGGTTTCAAGAAATCCTAAAAATCCACTATGATTTGTATCTATATCAACTTTCACAAAAAAAGACATAATAAATGTAACTAGTAAAACAATCAACGATACTATTGTAATTAGTAGCCATGGATTCTTTTCTATATGATAATTATTATAAACATTGTAGCCATCTGTTTTGTCACCTTTATCAACCTTAAAGGAACAAAATGCCTCTAAGATTTTACTCCTAGAGGCAATCAAACTTAAAACTTAATAAAATATTTTCTTCCGCATTCTTTACAAGTACGAATTACATTTCCTTCTTTTATAAATTCCATCCTCATACAGTATGGACAAAAAGATGTCTCCATACTTTCTGATAATCTTGCGTTTGAAATCTCTTTTACATTTAAATCATTCTTATCATAACACTTCAATAATTCATTTAGTTCTTCTTTATTACAAATCCTATTGAAGCTAAGATCTTCCCCTTCAGGTCCATAAACAAATACATTAACATCAAACATAATTAACAGCTCCTTTTTAACAAATGGGAGTCTTGTTCATCACATTGAAGGGGGAATGTAGCAGAGAAATAGTCTATTTTGACTTCCATATTTGTTGTCATAAATTTTTATTCTCATTTTTTTATAATTGTTAAAGCGTCTACTGAATACGGTTTGGTACCCGTGCGGGGTGATATTAGTATGGCACCACCGCAAACTGGTTTGACCAAACCTTGATTTATAGATTAGATACGCTTTTGGGTCAAAAGTTATTAAACTAATGGTTTATTTTGTTATAGATATTTATTTTTTTGAATGTTATAATTTGTTTAAGGTTGTGATTACATGATTGTTAAAAACATTTCTAAAAGACCTTCGTTTCTCTTAAATAGACTTTAATAATGATTAATTTTGTTATAATTAAGATATGCAACCTCAGGTTGCTAAAACTTCCAACAAAAGTTGGTTTCATTCCTTTATTTATTTTAGTAATATATTTTCAGGAGGTGAAAATAAATGAATGTAGGAAATAAAATAATAGCATTAAGAACCGAACATAAAATGAGTCAATCAGAACTCGCTGAACTACTTGATGTATCAAGACAAACTGTATCCAAATGGGAGTGTAACATTTGTGATCCAGAAATAGGAAGAATTAAACAAATGGCTTCAATCTTTAATGTTACAACTGATTATTTATTAGACAATAAAATTGATAATGACGTACTCAATGTAAAACCTAAGACAAATAAAATAAAGAATGGTTTATTAAAATTTAAAAATTTATCAATTAAAATTAAACTAGCTATTGCAACATGGTTTATTACAATTGTATTTATTATATATACTATCATTTATGCCTATGCAATAAATTCATATACATATAACAAACCTAATGGTCCTATATATAAAGGATTATCTAGTCAAATATATGCTTTTATAGATAGTACAGATATTAGTTCAACTGGTTTTATACTTATTATAATTTCATGCTGTTTAATTATATTAACACTAATATATTCACTTCTATTAATAATTAACAAGATAGGTAAAAAAAGATGATTAATTTATTATTAGGTTTAGGTGTAGCTACAACACTATTAACAACAGTAGCGCCAGCAAAAAATAACACACCAAGTGACAATAGTAATGTTACTTTTACTGGAGATGAGGCTAAAGATTATGCCCAAAAAATGAACATTGAAAATGTTGAAAATATAAATAGTATTACCATTGTTTATTCTGGTGAGCAATCAGAAAAAGATATGCCTGAGTTAGCTTATCATGGTAATGACTATTACATAAAAGATAACACAATAAAAACATATGAACAAACAGGAGATAGAATACGTTGTTCTTCATATCAAGGTGAGAGTACTGCTACAATGACAGTTACTGAAACATTAAGCTCAACATTTGAGTTTTCTTTTGAAATTTCAAATGATATTTTAAAAGCAAAATTAGGTTACTCCCGAACATATTCATTTACAGTTTCTGATTCATACTCAATTCATATTCCTGCAAACAAAACAAAAATTATCGAATGTTATGTTTGGAATGAAGTAAAAGAATTTGAAATTTGGGAAGACGATTTATTTTTTGATGATTATGTTGGAATATATCATAGCTACAAACCAATTGGCGTAGCTTTTGTTACTAGAGACAAATAATATTATTACTTTTGATACCTACAATATTATTTGTAGCACTGATTATGTAACAAAAACTTAAATTATCTTATTTTTAAATAATTAAATTTTTATCTATTTATTTTGTTATAAAATCTCGAATTGCATTTATCTAGTTCTTCCTTTGGTGGGGATAATTTTGTAAATGTATCAAGATTTTTAAATTCTTCATTTTTCTTTTCAGCATAGCTAAACGATAGGAATGTTGAATCATAAAGCTTTTGATTTTTATAACTTAAGTCCCTTATATTTATATTAAGGGATTTTTTTATACCTTTAGTTCTAGTATCATTTTCATCTTCTTGGGTTATTCTTGTGGATAGTTTGAAATACCAGAAGTTATCAAAGAAACTACATATTTTTGTTAGGGTTTGGGCTATGCTTCTTAATATAGCATAGGGCATTGTTATATCATTTCTTTTATATTTAGCTTTACCTTGTCTTAAGGATGATTTTGATACTTTTGTTTTCTTTAACTCATATTTCTTTAGGAAATATTTTGTTAATTTATTAAGTCCTATAAATGGTAAATAGTAAATCATTAATAAAATAGGGTACTTCTTTTTTCTTTCTATTATCGTTATAAAGTATTCCGCATTTCCTCTTATTCTTAAGGGTACTTGTTGGCGGAGCTGATAGTCAACGAATATTTTTGCATGACGTTTTAGGTCATGGGATACAGTTGAAAAGAATGTAGCTGCGCCATCTTCTCCTACTATCTTTTTATCATCGTGGCTATTGTATTCCTTATCAAATTCTGATAGAGAAATTACAATATATTCTTCTAAAGGATAGATATTTGCGGGTTTATTGACTCTCATATAATCGAAGTTAAATATTTTAGAATAATCATTAAATAGAGGTGAATATATTACATAATTGGAAATGATAAATGAGCTTCTTTCATTTAGTAATTTATAAATCTGAGTATATTCTTTATGTTCGGGATACATATCAGGGTTTTGTCTTACTTTGGCAAAATTAATATACTTATATTTCATTTCGTATTCTAATAATTGATTTTCTAAGTCTTCAATGAAGTTTTCTTCACAAGCAAGGCTTAGGCTCATATTTAATAATGTTTTTCCAGTGCCTGGACAACCATTATTAAAGCAGGTTTGGGTTAAATCATTTTTCACGAAGTCTTTTAGTCTTTCATGATTTTTCTTTAGTTTATAATTAGCTCTTGAAATAGCTTTTAAAAATATTAGTATTATTAATATAGGAATCCACATCCATAAAGGGATATATTTTAAATAGGGATAAATTAGAGTGAATAAGAATTTTAGAATACTAAATACAACTAAATAGGTTTCTAAATTTATCATTCTTATTCCATAAACAATAATAAATATTACTGCTTCAACTAGGATTTTATATAGTATTCCTGTACCTAAGAGAATTCCTAATATTATTAGAGTTATGGTTCTTCTATTTTTACTTAGGAATTTTATTATTAATTTAAAGCCTTTTATTACGCTTTTTCTTAGATTAGTGATTCGTTGGTACTTGCCTCTATCCATTATTCGGGATGGATTAAATAAAATAGCTATTATAAATTAATAACTACCAAGTAATTATTTTATCTACAATTTCCTTTTGTTCAGTCGATGTTCTTCTAAAATAAATTATGGTTATTTAGATATTAGTTATACTAATTTTATCTTCAAGAAAGTTTAATTGTGGATACAAGCCAAGTTTAAATATGATAGTCCTGAATACAAAATTTTAAAAAGTTACTGGAGAATTCTTTCAACTTATTATATAGATGTTGAAGGTGACAATTAATACAATCCTTTAACAAAAAAATATTGTGATGTTAATACAATTTTAGATTATGCTACTAATTTGGATTCCGATTTAACTAGTGCTTATAAATTAACACAGGATTTTTTATATGGAATTAGGACTGTTAAATATGAAAATTCAGCCGAATGGTTAGACAATTGGATATCAGAAGCTTCTACTTCTAATATAAAAGAATTTATCGATTTAAAATCAATGTTTTATAATTGGAAACAGGAAATATTAAATTCTTTTATTTGCTTTGGTGAAAAGAAATTACATAATTGCTATATTGAAGGTATTAATAATCAAATTAAAGTCATTAAGAGAATAGCCTTTGGTTATCAAAATTTCACTCATTTTAGAAATAGAATTATGTACATAATTAATAATGGTGTTTCAGCTTATAAACGTGTTGATGTTTCTAAAATATATAGAAAACCACGTAAAAAGAAATAATTTATAATTACAAATTTAATGTTTTCATTTTCAAAAAAAAGATGATAAATTATCTACCCTAGATTGGATAGCTTTTACCATCTTTTACTTTTAGCCTTTTCAATTCTAAGGTAGACATCTATCTACCTATTTTTAACAAAAATCATAATTATTAAAATAATTAGGCCAAATAAAATAAATGATAATATCAAATATAACGCATTAAATAATGTTTCAACAGTTCGTTTCTTAGTAAATTGTTCATTTTCTAAATCATTTCCATCAATTACATAATCAGAAACACATTTAAATCGATAATTAACATAATAAAACGATTTACTATCTTGGATATCGCCAAAATAATCAACCATCATTAAGAAAACACTTAAAAAAATCATTTTTAAACTATACAATATAATTTTTTCTTTTGTATCAAAATCAGTATCATATTTAATTATTGTAAAATTAGAATTTTCATCAATATCAAATTCTTTCTCATCTATAATTTTTTCACAATGCTTTTTTCCATTTGACTTATATTTGATTTTTAATATATTTTTCGATTTTTTTACCTTTATTATCATTAAATCACCTAAATATTCTATTTGCATCTATAAACTTGTTTGTAATTTTGCATTCATTCAAGTAGTCAAAATCAAGCATTAATTTACTTAAATAATTACTTCTTGCAAGCAAACCACAAAAAATTATTGAACTCAATGAAGACCCACTCTCAGTAGTTAATTCAAATTGCATATTTATCCTGCTGAGAGAAATTACTGGAATCTTGTATCCAGGGATTCGTACTGTAGAATCAAAATTATTTGAAAAAAGATATTTAGATCCATCTTCAATTTGACTTTCAACACTAATTACACCATTCATTCTTGCAGGATAAGTTGCATTATCATTTTGAAAATCACCAATAGATGATACTACTAGGATATCATTTTCCAAAGCCAAATTAATGCTATTGGATATTTCTTCATTTTCAAAATTCATACCCATGCTCAAATTAATTATATCAACTTTTAATTCAATTGCTTTAAGAATCGCTAAATTCACATTTTTATAATTACTGCTACCAAAATTATCCATCACTTTCAAAATAATTAACTTTGGATTTTTTAATATTCCAATAAAATTATTTTTAGTTCCAACCAATACAGATGTTAAAGCAGTTCCATGCCCATAATCATCAGTAACATCATAGCTATTATTTATAAAATTATATTCATAAATTATATTACATTCATTCAAATCATCTGTTTTAGTAAGTCCAGAGTCAATAATAGCAATAGTTTTATTTGTTTCGCTATCTCCTTCAATATTTAAGCAATCAAAATACCAAGGTTTATTGTCAATATTATTTGGAACATCTCCATTTTTCTTCATAATAATCGAAATAAATATAATAACAAGTAAAATTAAAATTATTCCAATAAATATAAAGTGAGTTTTCTTTCTCATACTATGACAAAATTACTGTAGTACCGAAACTAAATATCCATCTTGTTTTCCATACGCATTTAGAATACATTCCACACATTCCACCAAAAAACATAAAGAAACAATCTCCATAAGTTGGTAAAAGTCTAGATACTAAAAAATTAACTACTGTCGTTATTATCGTACTAACTCCAAATGAAGCAACTGACATTGCAATTTTAAATGCAACGTACGCAGTAACTCCAGCACTTAATAATCCCATTGCATAACTATTTAAACTTCCATCTGGAGCAAGCAAGATAGATGCTTCATTTAAAGTTCGTGCAGACATGTTATATGCCATATTTTCAGCTGAAAATGCAACATTCTTCAATTTTCCAGTTATTTCTGAAACATCAGAAAACTATTCATTAGTGTTTTTGCAACACTACCATTAGTATATCTTGCTAACATACAAAGGACACCCATTACAGACATAAATGATCGATCCATTGTCATATCAAATCCCTTCCAACTTATTTTCAAATTTGAAAAACCAAATTCAGAAAATAATTCTTCATCAATATTTAATAGAACATCTTTTTCTTCAGTAACACTAACAACATCTTGTTCTGCCAATAAATTAACTATTTCAATATTAGAATTAATGAAATCGTAATTTTCATCATATTTATCGCCCTCAAATACGTATTTTCCATCAACAACTGATATTGAATCTTCATATAAGTCAGAAATCTCATCATCTAAAACTAATGATTCTTTTGCTAATTCTACTGCTTCTGAATACACATCATCACAATCATCTGTTCCAACAGCATAAACATTAAAATCAACATTCATAAAAAGTATCACACAACATAATACAGTTATGATTAATAAATAAATTTTTTTCATATTTTCACCCTCTCGTATAATTAAATTATATTATTTTATTATTTAATAAACACTTTAAGAAAAATCAAGCGACTTTTTTTATATTCTTTAAGAAATATCAAGCGACTTTTTTGTTTTTTCATTTTTTTCAAAATAAAAAAGGTCGCTAAATTGCGACCAATTAATTAATTACTTAACGTTTCCAATACGGCAAACATCACGAGCAATCATAACTTCCTCATTTGTAGGTAATACATATACCTTTACCTTAGAATTTGGAGTTGAGATTTCCTTTTCAATTCCGTATGCTTGGTTGTTAGCTTCCTTATCAATTTCAACGCCCATAACACCTAAACGATTACAAATCTTCTCACGTAGGTGGCAAAGATTTTCTCCCATACCAGCTGTAAAGCAAATAGCGTCACATCCACCCATGTAAACATAGTAAGAACCAATGTAGTCCATAATACGCTTAGATTGAACGTTGAATGCCATAATACAACGGTGATCTCCTTCGTTCATACCCTTTGTAACGTCACGAGCATCGTTTGTACGACCACCCATACCAAGAAGACCTGACTTCTTGTTAAGGATATTGATAAGCTCAGAAATGCTTTGACCTTCATGCTTAGCAACTACCTCAAGAGCAGTTGGGTCAATATTTCCTGAACGAGTTCCCATAGGAATACCCTCAAGTGGTGTAAGACCCATTGAAGTATCAATACATTTTCCACCCTTAACAGCAGAAATTGAAGCACCATTTCCTAAATGACAAACAATAATCTTAGTATCCTCAAGTGGCTTACCCATAATTTCAGCACATCTTTGAGAAACATACTTATGGCTTGTACCATGAGCACCATACTTACGAATACCATACTTTGTATACCACTCATATGGTGTAGCATACATATAAGCTTCTTCAGCCATTGTTTGATGGAATGTAGTATCAAATACTGCAACCTCAGGAACATCTGGTAAAACCTTCATAAAAGCACGCATACCAACAACATGAGCTCTATTATGTAAAGGAGCTAAATCAGCAAGCTCTAAAATCTTGTTAATTACAGTTCCATCTGGACCATCAATTAAAGTTGAATCCTTGAAGTATTCTCCACCTTGTACAACACGGTGACCAACACCAGCAATCTCAGAAAGATTTTCAACAATATGCTTTTCAAGTAAAGTCTTAAGTAAAAGCTCAACACCTTCTGCATGAGTAGGTAAAACAGGATTTGTTTCTTCCTTTACCTTTTCACCATTCTTAAAATACTTAAGAGTGAAAATACCCTCAGGTAAACCAATACGCTCCATTACACCTGAAGCAATTACTTCTTCAGCTGGCATTTCAAGTAATTGGAATTTAATTGAACTTGAACCAGCATTAACTGCCATAATTTTTGACATAACTAATTTCCTCACTTCGTTTATTTTTTATTAATATTATTTTCAAACCACGTTTCAATTTGAGCCAAAGCCTCATTAAAGCGCTTCGAATCATTAAAGCTTGGTAGTTTGACCATCATACATTTCTTATTCTCGATATGAGCACGTTGAATAAGAATAATTGATTTTTGATTATTCTTAAAGAATGTATCAGGAAGCTCAATCAAACCAATCATTGAATTTTCCTCATTTAATTCCTTTTTAAATTTCTGATCCTTATCATATGAGAAAAAATCATTAGGAATTAAACACATCATTACTCCATTGTCATTTAGGGCCTTTACATGATGAAGTATAACCTCATAAGGGAAATATTTACCATCTAAAGGATTTGAATAATCAAAATCACATACAATATAGTCAAGATTAGAAACATTTACATTGCGTGTATCCTGAAAATAGATTTCAAGTTCTGTTTGAAGCATGTCACTTAAGCTTTGCATTATCTTAACTGATAGCTCATTATGCTCACAAGCAATAGCGTCTATTTCTAAATCTAAATGGTTAATTATTGTAAACAATAAATTACCAACACCTGCTAAAGGGTCAAATAATCTAATATGTCTCTTTGTAGGCTCAAACTTGGAAATTAAATAGGCAAATAACATTCCAATCGTATCAGGAGTAATTCCTCCATTACTAATTTTTTGTTCACTAAAGCCTTTTAAAACTATAGCTTGAAGAGCTTTTCTAATTGATTCAACATCCAAATTCATATTTTTTATTGGTTCATATATTTTTTCAAGCTTAGCTTTTTTATCATCAGATAAATCATTTAAAACCTCACCTGCTAAAATATTATCCACCGTTAAAAAGAATAAATCAAAATATTTCTTCTTATATTCATCATATAAAAATTCAATTGAAGCTTCAATAACATCATGGAATATTTCTAGACTATTTTCTTCTGCCATTTAATATCACCAAAAAAGATTATAACAAATATTATGTTTTTTGTAAATGTTTTGCGTTTTTTAATTTTTAAAAAAATGCTTATAAAACACTTTTATATACAAAAGCTAATAATTAATTACAAAAAGGGCCTGAGCCCTTTATTAGTTAATTTCAATATTAGAGGTGGTTCCTTCATAATTAAATGCCTTTTCTTTTCCACTAGCATTAAAATTATAATTATCCTTGCCATCTATTAATTTAATATTAATATTTGAAGTAGTATATTTTAAATTTGCTTCTTTAGTTATTTTAATACTTGCATATAAAGTTGTAACATCCATATCTATATCAAGTTTTTCTAATTCTAAATTTTCAAGATTTGAGGTTGTAGTATCATAATTAAATGTTCCTTTATTTATTAATGAATTTGAAATATTAGCCGTACCACCTTTAACATTTAATAATAATTCTGATGCTTCAATATTAGAGGCTGTAAATGATCCACCTTTTATATTGATAGATACATTACTTAAATTCACGTTTTGAAGCTTTAGATTTCCACCTTTAACATCTACCTCTAAAGCAAAGACGTAATCATTAGGTACCTCAATAAATAAAGCCTCATTTGCAAAGCCAAGTTCATTCATCCAGCCAATATTTAAAACATTTTCATACCATCTTCCATATTGACAATCAATATTTAATATCTCATCATCTTTAGTGATACTATATTTATAATTATTAATTTTTTTACTTTTAACATAAATATCGCTACGTTTTGAAGCTTTTATAACAATGCTATCAGCTTTTGTATTACATTTTATTAGATTTACATTAGTATCATATAAAGATTCTTCTACCTCAACATTTTCTGAAGCTATTTTTTTAATATCAAAGCGATTATATGCAAGTATTACTAATAGACCAATCAAGCCTATTATTGTAAAAATAAAACCTGGGATTAAAAACTTTTTAATTTTCACAGAAAACACCTCCAGTTATAATTAAAGCGATTTTCTTATATAACTTCTTAATCAAAGTAATTATTAAAGCTACAAGCTTATAGATTAAAGGTACAACAATTAGAGTTAAACCAATACTTAATATACCTAAGCTAATCATTATAACGCCTTGTGATATACTTGTATGCAAATTAATAATACCAAAGATAATCATTGCAATTCCTGAAAGGCCTAACGATAGACCTAAAGAAACACATAGACAAATTAAAGCAAGGTAAAGTGCAAATGCTACAATAGCCATCGGAAAATATAAGATTTTTGTTAATATATTTCCAGATGATGATTTATGTTTTTTCTTAGGAATTTCATCCTCATCATATTTTATCTTTTGATACACTCCACTTTGACTATTCGTTTTCCTTACAATATCATCAATATCGTCAAGGCGATCAATAACCTCTTCTTCTGTAAGTCCTGTTTTATCCATTTTATCTTCAATTAATTCATTATAATAAGCGATAATATCATCCTTATCATTACAATTCAATTTTTTTCTTAATCGTCTTAAAAATTCTCTTTTTGTCATTATCTTGTCCTCCGCTTAATAAAGCTTATAACCATTTCTATTTCTTGCCATTCATCTAAAAATTCTTCAATTCTTTTTTTTCCCTTTTTAGTTATTTCATAATATTTTCGAGTTCGGCCATTATACTGCCTATTATAGGTTTTAAGGAGGTCTTGAGCCTCAAGCCTTTTTAAAATAGGATAAAGTGTTGATTCTGATATTTCAATAATCTCTGATAAATCAGAAATTATTTTATAACCATAGGATGGCTCATCAGCTACAGCTCCTAAAACACAAACCTCTACAATACCTTTTTTCATTTGTACATTCATTAAATCACCTCTTAATACTATGCAATGCATAGCATAGAAACTAAAAAAATAAGCATATCCCTAAGATACGCCTAAATTATACTATGTATTACAAGGTATGTCAATAAATTTATTTCTAAATTCTTGTATCAACCAAAGGAATGACCAACTCTAAGGTACCAATATATTCTTCATTTTCCTTAACAGCGATATATTTTACTAAATATGCTACATCATTTTTCTTCATTTGAAATGAAAATTCCCCTTTAGCTCCTGCTTTAAGTTCACTTATTATCTTTTTTACCGCATTAACCTTATCATGAGGATGACAATCATAAACACTTCTACCAATGGAAGCACTTGGTCTTTTAAAGGCTTTTTCACCTTCATTATAATAAGTATTTATATCATCTTCATTAATAAAGCTTATTTCATAAGGAATAGCGTTTAAAAGTGCATTAACCTGTTTAGGTGATAAAGAACCAAGCTTAAAATTAATTTTATAGTTATCGAATGTTAAATTTGTTTTCTTCTTTTCATCATATTTAATATCAAACAAGGGCTTATAGTCTTTCATATCCTCATACATTTGATTTAAATCTTCTTTTGATATAAGCTTTAAACAGTTAGGAAAAAGAATATTATTTTCTCTATAAATCATTTCTTTAATTTCTTTTAAAATTCTAATAAGCTCATCATCTTCTTTGGTTGAATAATCCTTAAGCTTATTTATTCTTTCTTTAATTTCATTATCTTTATTCCACATTACCCTTGCAGGCCCTTCAAAACCATATTTTGTTTTAAGTAAAGGATAGATTAAATCGCCTTTTTTAGTATAATGAACTTTAACATCATTAAGTAAATCCTTAGCCCCTGTAAAAAGACCTGTATCTAAATAATAATCTATCCTTTCTTCAATTTCATTATTTTCAATCATCATTATTTCAATAGGATCATTTTTAATATGTTCAAATTCATCAACATTTATATAATTGTTTAAATCATCATGGAATAAAGCTGAATGAATTTCACATAACCTTTCCATTTTATCTTCCATAATACCATTTCTTATTAATTCCTCTTCGGCTATTAAAACATCATTATAGCTTGCATTTTTAAAGTCAGAAACAAAATCAGCTCTAACCGTTTCAAGATTCTCACCATTTGTTAATCTTTCTAAATACTCCTTAAGCTTTAAAGCATTTTCACTAATCATTTTATTCACCATTTATATTATTTACAAATTAATTCGTAATATTAAAAAAACAGCAGATTTACTCCACTGTTTAATTTAATATACTATGTAATAAATTCACAACATTTTTATACAAAGTTCAATTATACTAATGCTTTTTTAGCATATTTATCGCATTTACAATCGATACAATTCCTATCGCATTTCTTTCCATACAATTTATAAGTTCTTGTGATTTAAAATGTTCGCTTAGATCCTCAAATAGTTCTGAAATCCAATAAAAAATTCTAATGAACAATTATCTAAATAAATAATTGTTTCATTTAAATTTTGTATCAAGCAAGATAATAGTTCTTTATGATTTTCTTCTGTTAAAACATCGTTTTGGGCATCAATATTTTTTCTTTTTCTATTATTTTTTTTAGTCTATTTATATCCATATTACTACTCCTTTTCTTCATCTTCAAAAACATCAAAATTATGCTTACTACCATATTCCTTCATATAATTTTCGTAAGTATCTTCACCTTCAAAATATTTAGCTTGGTTTCCTTTATTAAGCTCTGCGCTAAAATTTAATACTGCTTTTTTAATCCTAAACATATTTAAAACACCAGCCGCTATAATTATTCCACCAATTACAATTGTTACAACAAGTGCGAAATAATTTATTGAAGAAACCTGACCTGGCTCTACAATTAAAAAAGAAACATTATAACCTGTTTTTTGATAAAATATCTCTTGAGCATCATTTAAACTAGAAATACCATTAATCGTTCCATATTTAGTTTTATTGATAACTTTATATGCTTTAGGATTACTACTTTCATATTTAGTATAAAGGTTTTCATTTACCTTATCTAAAGATGTTGCAAGAGAAAAATATAAATTACCATAGTAGTTACGAGAAGGAACATTATCATTTACGGCATTTCCAAAGCTTGTTCCTATACCTCCAAAGCTTCTATCAATTTCATAATCTATATCATCACCAACAACGTTAAATAAAACATATTCATCATTATCTTTATATGCTACAAAACACACCAATATATTTTTTTCATAATAAGATGAGCTTTCATCATATGTTTTTTCATATTGATTTAAGGTATAATTTTCAATCGCATAATCAACGCTTGTTCCTTTATATATAATCGAAATAAGCATTATTATCATTATAATAATGGTAAAAGCTAATACAATAATACTATTTTTTAGAGCATAAAGCATTCTTTTATCAGAATCAAATGGAATATATACTCTATTATAATAAAAGCCAGGTCCCACGTAATATCTTGAATGAGGATGACCATATTTATCTGTTTTAGGTACTGATGACTTAAAGTTTGAGCTTCCTCTACCTGATGAATGAAATCCTCCACCACTACCTCCTCCACCTGCATGTGGCATAATATCTTCTCCTTTCACAACAAAATATTATTCTAATATAGCTTATTTAATTTTAGATATTTCATACATTAATATTGATCCTGCAACCCCTACATTTAATGACTCCATATTTTGCATCGGAATATATAAATTATTAAGCTTTAAATCACAAATTTCCTTAGAAACACCATTTCCTTCATTACCAAGAATTAGAATTATTTTATCACTAAATGTAACCTCATCTGGAGTTTTACCATTAATAACATTAGTTGAAAAAATTTGATATTCATTCTTATATTTATTTATAAATTCAAGCTTATCACCATATAAATAATTAAGCTTAAAAATCGCACCCTGACTAGATCTTATAACTTTATCATTGTAAACATCAACAGTGCCCTTTGCAAGAAATAAAGAATCAAAGCCAAAGGCCTTAGCACTTCTTAACAAAGTTCCTAAATTACCAGGATCTTGAATTCCATCAAGAAATAAAATTCTATTTCCTATTTTTTCATTCTTTTTAATATAGCAAATACCAATTTGAGGTGAAACAGTTTGGGTTTGACATAACTTTTTCATCACATTTATTGATACAAGCTCACCATCATATCTTTCATCAATTGTATAAGCTTCCTTAAGAACACCTGCCATTTTGGCTTCCTTAACTAAATGAGGCCCTTCTACAATAAATAAGCCCTCCTCATCCCTATATTTTGCATTTTTTAATTTAATAATATTTTTTACTCTTTCATTATTAACACTTTCAATCATACAATCACATCCATAGTGTAATTTTAACATTATTTAATAAGAAAATCCACTCATAACGAGTGGATTTACATTAGTTATTTTGCTTTCCTTTGTTTACAAGTTTCTTAGTCATAGAACCTCCAACACGTCCGTTTTGTCTAGCGGATGCATCTGGTCCAAGTTCAACTCCAAGTTCAGAAGCAGTTTCATATTTCATTGATTCAGTGTCAGTACTTTGCTTAGCACGATTAACTAACTCCTTAGTAATAGAGCCACCAACACGTCCGTTTTGTCTTGCAGATGTATCTGGTCCTAATTCAACACCAAGCTCTGATGCTACCTCGTACTTTAAATTACCACTTTTTGTAGCTTGTTGTTGATAATTTTGATAATTAGCATTTGCGCCTTTTCTGTTAGATGCCATAAATTGCACCTCCTTACACAAATAGTTTGGTGCAAATATAACAAATTATACAATTATTTTTTTAAATTTTCTAAAGCCTGTCGAACCTCAAGACCTAATAGCGATAAATCAAGGTCACTATCAGGAGTAATATAGATTGTTTTTGTGTTTTCAACACACCAATCAACTAATGCCTCATAATCGATTGTCTTTTCATATTCAATAGCCCGGTCAAGTTTAGGTGCAGTTGCAGGATTTTTAGGTAAATAAACTGTACAGCAATCCTCAAATGGTCTAATTGACATTTCATAAGTTCCAATCTTATGAGCAATAGAAACAATATCAACCTTATCATACACTGCAAGTGGTCGTATAATAGGGAAATTAGTTACATTATTAATCGTATACATTGATTGAAGCGTTTGAGACGCTACCTGTCCAACTGATTCACCATTTACAATACATAAGCAATTACGCTTTAAAGCAAGCTTGGTTGCTATTCTATACATCATTCTACGCATAATGGTAATAATATACGAATCAGGAATATGATCTAAAATAGCCATATGAAGTTCCTTAAATGGCACCATATGAAGAGCCATTTTATTTTCCTTAGAATACGCACTAATTGACTTTACAAGATCAACAACCTTTTGACTTGACTCAATTGATGTTAATGGCGTTGATTCAAAATGAAGACATTCAATTTCAATTCCTTGTTTCTGCGCTAAATATCCCGCAACAGGCGAATCAAGTCCACCAGATAACATAAGCATACCTTTTCCGGCAACACCAACAGGGAATCCTCCCATACCTCTTATCGCATTTAAATATAAATATGTTCCATCCTCACGAATTTCACAAGTTAAAACCTTCTCAGGATTATGAACATCAACATGTAATATCTTCATTTCCTTAAGAATGTATGATGAAAGCTCTTGGGTCATTTCCATTGAATTTAAAGGAAATTTCTTATTAGCTCTTCTTACTTCAAGTTTAAAGGTTGCAGGCTTTTTAATTTCATTTTGTAGCAATAAAAGACTATTCTTTTTAATATCTTCGATAGTTGATTCGCTATGAAGACAAAGTGAATAACTATATAAGCCAGAAACATGATCAAGAGCATTAATTACCTTTTTGTAATCCTCATCAAGTAAATCAATATAAATTCTATCATGTCTGTTAATAATATTAACATGTAAACCTTCAAGTTTTCTTCTTACAAGTGCATATTCACGATTTAAAAATTCCTTTTGATTCTTTCCTTTTAAAGTTAAATCACCAAATCTAACTAATATTTGATTATATATCATTATTATGCCTCCTTAGCATTTCCTGTTATTTTAAAACTAATATTACTATATTTAACAATTGTACCATTAGTTGCAAAAAGGCCAACATACATATTATTAAAGTCATGAGCCTGCAAGTCAAAATCAAGATATTCATTTTCATATGAAAACTCTTCATTTGAAACTCTTACAATAACCCTTTGTCCAAGTCTATTTAAATATAGCTTAAACTTATCACCCTTAAAGTAAGGATGATGAACTACATTACTACTTCTTGTAATTTTTGTTGTTGATTCTCTTTTATAATTTATCACGTATGATTTTGCATTGGTAATTACACCTGAAGTAATATAATTAGATGCAATTACTTCCTTAGCCGCTTTTTGATTTAAATATAAGTCATCTCTTAGCATGATACCAAATCCAGCTTGATCGACATAATTCACATCTATAATTGTCGCTTCTGCCTCAATAGTAAAATTATCTTTAATTGATATTTGTCTAAACATTCCACAAAGACCATCATTAGTTGAGCATAAAGTACCAAAGTTCTTTTCACCATATTGACCAACCAAATAATAATCATCTATTTTATTTGCCCTATAGCCATCTAATGAAAAATTATTAGTTCCTAAATTACCAAACGCTATACCATAAAATTCTCCATCAAAATTAAAGGTTTTATCCTGAGGAATATAGCTTTTCATATTTGGAGCCTCATAACTTAAAAGCTTATAATCAGGATTCATATGTAAATAAGAAATATCAGGTTTTTTAATATCTTCTTTAACATATTTTTCTAAATCCAGATTACTTTGTTTAATTTTTGCGGCAACATAATATGCAACAACATTAGCTCCATATTCATTTAAATGAGTTTTATCAACAGAAGATATGTCATAGCATAAAATACCATCAACCATTTTCCCTGCAGTCATAGCATGATATAAAGCCGCTTTTTCATAACCTTCTTTGGCATCACTTAAAGTTGGTGTTGTAAGATCAATTCCTAATATATTTAACCTATCTGCAAGTTTTAAAATAGCTTCCTTATAATTTCCTGTTACAGTATCATGAATAGCAGTTCCTTGATATTCATTATTTTTTGCGATACGACAAATCGGTGTACATAAAATAGGAATAGCGTGTGTATCTAATGCCAATTTTACATAATAATTATATAAATAATACTGGAATGATGTCTCATCATCAAGAGGCCTGCTCGCATCTGTAAAACGAGATTCATCATCTGCCTTTTCATCATTATGCCCAAAGCCAATCAAAAGATAATCACCATCTTTTAACAATTCCTTAAGCTTAAGATAATTTTTCTCTTTAAGATAGCTTTTAGAGCTTCTTCCTGATAAAGCTAAATTAATAACCTCAACATTATTAAAATAGTCTTGAAGCTTAGTACCATAGCCAAAGCGAGGATAAAAATATGTATAATCATTAAATGATGCGACTGTTGAATCGCCAACAAGATATAGTTTCATAATAAATCAAATCCTTTAACGTGCAACATTATACCATATTTATACATTTTTTTGAATATCGATTTAAAAAGTCATTCATTTCTTTACTTTTTAAAAAATTAGTAGTAGAATACAAAACGTATAATTTTAAGAGTTTGGAGTTTATTTGTATGAAATATTTACGTATTTTTATTAGTTCATTTTTAGCTGGATGTTGTATCGTCTTTGGTGCAACCTGCTACTTAATTTGTGCTAGCCAAGGAACATTTGGTCTTAAGCTTGCGGGTTCCTTTATGTTTGGAATTGGCCTATTTACTATTATCCATTTCAAATTATGGTTATATACTGGCAAGGTTGGCTATGCTTTTGATAATAAAGCAAGCTACATCCTTGAATTACTTACGTGTTTAGCTAGTAATTTAATTGGTGTATTTGCATTATCCTCTTTGCTTAAAGCAACCTATATTATTAATGATTCCGTAATCTTACTATGTCAAAGCCTAGTTAGTAAAAAACAAAGCGAATCCTGGATTGAGGTTTTAATTTTAGGTGTCATGTGTGGAGTTATGATATATCTTGCAGTTGAAGGTCATAAAAAGGTGGAATATCCTCTTGGCAAAGTTCTTTTCGCTTTTATGCCTATTTCCTTATTTATTCTTTGTGGCTTTGAGCACGTTGTAGCTAATGCTTGCTACTACACTTATGCTGGTGTATTTAATGGTAAGGTCATTTTATGGTTCTTACTAATGGCTATTGGTGATGGCATTGGTTCAATTGCCTTTGATGGAATTATAAAATTAATCAAATATCTTGAAAATGAAGAAGCTAAATAATTTAACACTTATAAAAAAAGGTGGATTTTTAATTTAATCCATCTTTTTTACTTCTTAAATTGATTTTTTTCATGAAGAAAATCACATTCATCCTCTTTTTTTGTTAACTCGGCCCATCTAGTTTCTAAAAGCTTGGCATAAGCTAAAGGATCTAGTCCATAACAGCCTAAAGAAAATGCGTCATTAACCTCAATTAATAAGGTTCTTCCATCATCAGTAACTCCAAAATCAAGCGTAAAGCCTGAAGGCTGCTCCTTATAATCATTTAAGCAATTTGTAATAATATTAGAATCATACACATATTTCCAAGAGCCACTATAATGCTTAACATCTAAAACTTTACCATATCTTACAAAGACACGATATTCTGATTTAAAATTTACGACCTCACTACAATAGATTTTTTCATTAAATGAACATCTTGTCTTATATAAATCATTTCTATCTTTAGCCACAAAGCCGGTAAAAAGTTTTGGTTCTAAAGGCTTAATAAACAAAGGATAATTAGCTTTTTGGTCTAATTCATTTAAGGTTGTAACCCACGTTTTTCTTCCAAGATATTTATTCAAAGATTTTGGATAATCAACGGTATCTGATTTAATACCATATTTAGCTAAAACAGCATTAGTAATAGCTACCACTCCTACTACGATATCCTCTTTATTAATTTCTTTTAAATCCTCAAATGTTTGAAAAAATTTTATTTCAAAGCCCATTTCCTTGAATCCATAATATGCATACGCAAAGTTTTTATTATAAGGCATATTACCCTCAGCTTGAATATAAACAATCATTTTATCATCTTCTTTATTCTAATAATTCCTTATATGATTTTATAAATAAATCACTATTTTGTTTTTTAGCCTCAATATAAGACTTTTGTGTTTCATCATCAACTGCAACCGTATAAAAGCCCGCATTGTGAGCTGTTTTTATTGCTTGAACGATATCTTCAAAAACCGCACATTTTTCTATTGAAACACCTAGCTTAGAAGCAGTAAAAAGATATATATCAGGAGATTCTTTACTTCCCTTAAATCCTGAAACATCACATATATAATCAAAAAAATGATCAATTTTATTTTTTTTAAGACATGGCATATAATATTCACTACTATTAGCTGTAGCAATACCAAGTTTTACTCCATTTTTCTTAAGATATTCTAAATATTCATATGCATAAGGCTTTAAAACAACATTATTTGTATATTGATATATTGCCGCATCATTCCATTCTTTAATAATTTCTTCTACAGTTTCTGGAAAATTAAAACGACATTTGGTATAAGAAGCTGCTTTTTTAAGACCTAAATGAGCAATAGCTTCAGCGTAATCATTAGGTATAATCATTCCTCTTTTTTTAAAAAAGTCAATATCAATTTGATGCCACATTGAGCAAGAATCAAACAAAGTCCCGTCAAGATCAAAAATAATTCCATCAATTTCTTTATCATTAATTTTCATAATTAACACCACCATATAAATTATATATATCACAAATCAGGATTAAAATCCATCAATTTTAGATTTTTTCCTTGACTAAATTGTTATTTTTTAGTATAATTTTGTAGCAGGTAAAATCGCAGCAGTAATTAAATCAATTTAGACAATATCCAATCCCTATAGGAGGCATTAAGTAATCTCGGCTGCTTTAGGTGAAAGATGGTAATTGTGATATCCTAAATTTTTAATTATATCGATTCATTTACCTCTAAAATTAGACATATAGGAGGAAAAAATTATGTCACGTTATACAGGACCAAGCTGGAAAATTTCTCGTCGTCTTGGTTATTCAATCAGCGAAACTGGTAAAGAAATCGCTAAAAGAAACTATGCACCAGGTCAACATGGTCAAAACAGAACAAAATTAAAGGAATATGGAATTCAACAACAAGAAAAGCAAAGAGTAAGATATACTTATGGTATGTCTGAAAAGCAATTCCGTAAGGTATTTGCAGAAGCTTCTAAGATGTCTGGTAAGACTGGCGAAAACTTCTTAAAGTTATTAGAGTGCCGTCTTGATAACATCGTTTATCGTTTAGGATTTGCACGTACTCGTGCACAAGCTCGTCAATTAGTTAACCATGGTCACATTCTAGTTGATGGTAAGAAGGTAGACATTCCTTCATACAGATTAAGTGCTGGTCAAAAGGTGTCTTTAACAGATGCTGCTAAGAAGTTCGTTATCGTTACTTCTGCTTTAGAGGCTACTGTTTCTCGTCCTGAGTATGTATCATATGATGAAAATTCATTCACTGGTTCTCTTGTTAGAGTTCCTGAAAGAGATGAATTCTTAAAGGATATCAACGAACAACTTATCGTCGAATTCTACAACAGATAATCATTTAGATTTAAAAGGCTTAAAACTTTATGTCTTAGGTCTTTTTTTATATTTAAAGATAATTAACGTATTCATTTATATAAACTTAATATATTAAACTTTAAATTTTAGAATTTATTTTTACATTTTGACTAAAAATACATTTGGTGATTATATGAAAGAAAAATACAAGTTTGAAGGTACAATGATGGATGAAAGACTAATAGGAGAATATAAGGATGAAATAAAATACGAGCTTGCGGATAGCTTAGGAATTGAGCTTGCACCCGATGCAGTTGTTGGTATTTCTAAAGAACAGGATTTAATTAAAAAAACAAGAGTCAAAATAGATAAATAAAAGATAAAATAAATAGTATCATGTTTGGCTTTTTAATCAAGTTATGCTATAATAACTCTAGAATATATTTTTGGAGTTGATAAAATGAAAATTCAAGAATCTGCTGAAAATTATCTTGAAAGTATTTTAAAGTTAAGTGAGCAAATGCCACGTGTTCGTTCTATCGATATTGTAAATGAACTAGGCTTCTCTAAGCCAAGTGTTAGTATCGCGATGAAAAACCTAAAAGAAAATGGCTATATTACAATTAATGCCAATGGTTCAATCGAATTAACTGATAAAGGATATGAAATTGCCAGTAAAACCTATGATAAAGAAAAGCTAATCACAAAGCTTCTTACATCATTTGGTGTTTCTCATGAGCAAGCTCAAATTGATGCCTGTAGAATTGAACATATTATTTCCGAAGAATCTGTTCATTGTATTAAAAGGTATTTAAAAGAGGAAAACTAAAATGATTAAGCTTGCTAAAAATAACCCTATTATTAAGGATATCAAAGAGCTTCAGAAAAAAACAATTAATGATCTTGTTTATGTAGATGACTTATCAAGTATAAAAACAATCGAAGGTACCAACAACGTAATTGATACCTTCATTTATTGTGATGAGCTTCAATACCACGATGACACAAAAAAATTAATTGACGCTTTAATAAAAAAAGCTCATCATTCTTATACTATTTCCAAACAAACATATGAATACCTAAGGCAAAAAGAAAATACTGCAGGATTAATTTGCACAGTCTTATTTAAAAATCACATTCTAGACGATTTTAAAAATAAAGAATTTATTGTTGTTTGTGATCGTCTTGAAATACCAGGAAATATCGGTACAATTTATCGAACGATGGATGCGACAAAAGCTGAAGCTATGATTTTAGTTGACGCTGTTGTAAAACCCCAAAGTGCAAAGCTAGCCCTTGCGTCAAGAGGTGCTAACTTCCTGCTCCCTACTGCTTCTGCAAGTTATAAAGAAACAGTTAAATGGCTTTTAGAAAATAATTATACGATTTTTTTAGGAGAACCTAATTTAGGTAAATCCTACCGTGAATATAATTACCAAGGAAAGATAGCTATTGTAGTTGGTTCTGAAAGATTTGGGATTAATCCTGATTGGTATAATCACAAACATGAAAAAGTATTTATACCTATGTATGGCTCTAATAATAGCTTAAATGTCGGTGTTGCAGCCTCAATTTTAATTTATGAAGCAACGATGCGTCGCCAAAAAAAATAAACTCGGATTTTCTCCGAGTTTTTTATTTTTTAGAATCATTAAGAGCTCTTAAGGTTTCATTACACATTGTAATAAACTTATTAGGATCTAAAGCTGCTCCCCCAACAAGAGCGCCATCTATATTTGGTTTAGAAAGTAATTCATAGCAATTAGAAGGATTAACTGACCCACCATAACAAATACGAATTTCTTCAGCTTCTTTAGAAGAATACAAGTCACCTATTATTTTTCTAATTAACCCACATTTTTGGTCAGCTAAATTGCTTGGCGCAGATTTTCCTGTACCAATTGCCCATATGGGCTCATATGCTAAAATAACCTTCGAAACATATTTAGCTTTTACCCCTTTAAATGCAGTTTTAACCTGTTCTCTTAATATATAATCTGTATCTGCATGTTCAAATTGTTCTTCCGTTTCACCAAGACATACAATAGGAATAAGACCATGATTTATAGCTGCAATAAGCTTTAAATTGACGTCTTCTTCAGTCTCATTGTTATATCTTCTTCTTTCACTATGACCAATTATAACATACGTTACACCAGTTGAAACAAGCATATTAGGAGATATCTCTCCCGTATATGCTCCCTCATCAGCATAATGCATATTTTGTGCACCAATTCTGATATTTTCACCCTGTCTTTTTACAAGACTTCTCAAATGAATTGCTGGAGCGCAAATAATAGTTTCAATGATATCTTTGCTAGGAACGGCATCGTTTACGGCATAGATGAATTGTAAAGCCTCATCACGTGTCTTAAACATCTTCCAGTTCGCAGCCACTACTGGCTTTCGCATAGACACACGCTCCTTCCGTTTATTTTTCTAATAATTCTGCAATTTCATTAATAGCTTCTTCAGCATGATCTCCTGTTGCAACAATTGTTACATTTTCACCTTGTGGAATAGCAAGAGACATTAATCCTAAAATAGATTTAACATCTACAACCTTATCGTGATAGTAAAGATTGATGTCAACAGAGTACTTTGAAGCAGCTTGGACAACCTTAGCAGCTAAGCTAGCATGTAGTCCTACTGTACTTTTTACTAAAATTTTCTTTTCCATTTTTCTCAGTTCCTTTCCATTTTAATTACTTATCATTAACACAAGCAATACCAGGAAGAGTCTTACCTTCTAGGTATTCAAGAGAAGCTCCACCACCTGTTGAAATGTGAGAGAACTTATTCTTATATCCAAATTGAATTGCAGCTGCAGCTGAATCGCCACCACCTACAATTGTATTTGCATCATGAAGGTTAGCAATAGCATCACATACACCGATTGTACCATGAGCAAAGTTAGGCATTTCAAATACACCCATAGGTCCATTCCATACAACAGTCTTAGCTGTCTTAATGATTTCTGCAAATTCCTCTACAGACTTTTGACCAATATCTAGACCCATTTCATCTGAGGCGATATCATCAACACTTACAGTCTTAAATGGAGCATCATTTGAAAATTCCTTTGCAACTACAGTATCAACAGGAAGAACAATCTTACCATTTGCCTTCTTTAAAAGTTCAGATGCAAGTTCTACCTTATCATCCTCACACTTAGACTTTCCAACATTTTTTCCTAAAGCCTTTAAGAAAGTAAACATCATACCTCCACCGATAATTAATTTATCAGCCTTTTCAAGTAAAGCAGATATTACTTCAATCTTATCTGATACCTTAGAACCACCAAGAATAGCTACATATGGTCTTTGAGGATTATCAACAGCTCCGCCAATAAACTTAATTTCCTTTTCAAGTAAGAAACCAGCAGCTGTTTCACTAATATGAGCAGCAATACCTACGTTTGATGCAGCGGCTCTATGAGCTGTACCGAAGGCATCATTTACGAATACATCACCTAAAGATGCCCAATAAGCACCAAGTTCAGGATCATTCTTAGATTCCTTCTTTCCGTCTAAATCCTCATAACGAGTATTTTCAAACATAACGATTTCGCCATTTTCCATATTAGCAATGGCATCCTCTAATGCTTTACCACGAGTAACAGGAACAAACTTAACATTAATTCCAATTAACTCTTGAAGACGCTTAGCAACAGGAGCTAAAGTGTTCTTTGCTAAATCAGCTTCTTCCTTAATACGTCCTAGGTGTGAAAATACAATTGCCTTTCCACCATTTTCTACTACATATTTAATTGTTGGCAATGCTTCACGAATACGGTTATCATCAGTAATGACACCATCCTTCATAGGAACATTAAAATCAACTCTAATTAATACCTTTTTACCTTTTACATTTAAGTCTGTAATAACTTTCTTAGCCATTTTATTACCTCCATTACGATTAATGACCTTACAATATTATTATACCATTTGTATTATCTAATGACAATTAGAAATCGGTTACATATATTTTTTTAAAAAATGTCATCCAAAGCTGGATGACACTATTATTATAAATCAGCAATGTTAATTTCAGTTTCGCAGTCAAAGAAATGACACTTATTCATATCAAATACAAGTTTAACCTCTGAGTCAAATGTTAAATCTGAACGAGATTGTACTGACGCAATTAAGCTGCATCCACCAACCTCAGTGTAAATGTTAGTCTCTGCTCCTAAAAGCTCAGAGATTTTAACCTTACAATCAAGAACCGCATTAGGGTATGTTTCAAACATAATTGGGTCACGTTCATCGTGAATATTTTCAGGACGAATTCCTAAGAATATCTTCTTTCCAATAAAGTTTTTATCCTTTAGTAATTGAAGCTTTCCTTGAGGAATTTCAATCTTAACGTTTTCCTTAGAAGTTGTAAAAATACCATCCTCTGATGCAGTACCTTCAATAAAGTTCATAGGAGGAGTTCCAATGAATCCACCAACGAATATATTATGAGGGTGTGAATAAATTTCCTTTGGTGTACCAACTTGTTGAATACGACCATCTTTCATACAAACAATTCTTGATGCCATTGTCATAGCTTCAATTTGGTCATGTGTTACGTAAATAGTTGTAGCATTTAAACGACGATGAAGTTTAATAAGCTCTCCACGTGTAGAAACACGAAGCTTAGCATCTAGGTTAGAAAGAGGCTCATCCATTAAGAATACCTTAGCATCACGAACGATAGCACGACCTAAGGCAACACGTTGACATTGACCACCTGATAATTGTCTTGGCTTACGATCAAGATAAGGTGTAAGACCTAATATTTCAGCAGCTTGCTTAACCTTTTCATTGATTACATCACGATCAATACGACGAAGACGAAGACCAAATGCCATATTTTCATAAACTGACATATGCGGATAAAGAGCGTAGCTTTGGAATACCATCGCAATATCACGATCCTTAGGTGATACGTCATTTACCATTCTATCATCAATCCATAATTCACCGGCTGAAATATCCTCAAGACCAGCGATCATACGAAGTGTTGTTGACTTTCCACATCCAGATGGACCTACGAAGCAAATAAATTCCTTATCTTTAATTTCAAGATTGAAATCAAAAACAGCTTGAGTTCCATTAGGATAAATTTTATTAATATTTTTTAAGCTTAATGTAGCCATAATATAAATCCTCCTGTAATTAATACACCCATATTATAGCAAATCATTTTTTAAAAAAAAATGTACAAACTGCACATTCTTTAAATTTATTCTCCTTTTATCATACTATAAATAATATAAGCATCCTTAAATCTTCTTAAATCATAGCCTGTTTTTTTATAGAATTTATCAAGCTTATTAATTAAGGTATTTCTATGCATATATAAATCAGCTGAAGTTTTTAAAATGTTTAAGTCATTACTAATAAATGTATTAATAATATTATTCATTTCTATATCATTAAAATATTCCCCTAAAAGTTCTTTTTTTAAGGATAAATCATTTAAGCAAATAGCCTCATCAATTAATTCCCACTCATGATATATTTCTTTTTTCTTTGCCAAGATAAAATACTTATAAATCATTTCATAATTATCTTTAATCGATGCTTCTTCTATTTTTTTTGAAATATAACATTTAAAAAATGTATTTAAGTCAAACATATAGGCTTTAATCGCTTCTTCAAACATTAATTCTTCATAATCATTATAAGGATATATAATAACATCATTATATAGTATAGGCTTTACCGGCCCAATCAATGAAAAGATAAGCGATGAAAGCTCATCGCTAGTATCTTTTTTTAAATATAAAAAATATTTATTCATCATCATCACTATCATTCAGATTGTTTTCATCATCTAAATCATAATTATCATCTGAATCGTCATCTACAATTTCTGCGTCCTTTATTTCTTCTTTATTTGTATTAAATTGACTATTATTTTCATATAAATGACTACTCATATAAGGACTATATTCGTTTCCATTTTCTTGATTTAAAGCGGCTTCATCGTATCTTACCATTCTTGTTAATGACAATCTATCTCCTACTGAAATATGATCCCTTGTAATATAAATAACATTTATAATAAATGCTATGAAACAACAAATATTTAAAATATTATATAATCCAAAGCCTACTAAATCTCTTAATACTAGTGTTCCCATCGTAGGGTCTTTACCCTCAAGACTTTCGACCTTAATTTTCATAAGCATTCGGCCAACGGTCTGTTTAGACCAATAATAACCTAATATATCATAATATAAGACGATTATTATCAAATAGCTCAAGAATGAAACTATAGATGATGTAAGAGTATACTTCATACTTGCAGATGCATAACTTCTACAGTCCTCTACACTATTAATAATCCTACTAGAAAAATCAGAATCATATCTAGCACACGTTTTTTTTACCGTTTCATCATCAACTAAATAATACACATATAAAGCTACTTGTTCATCAGTAATATCAGTGGTTAGATTTGAATTTCCTGTGGGGGAAAGCTTATTATTTATCATTTCAACTAAAAGAGGTTTAACGTGAGGGTCAATTTTCTCAAATTGAGGTTCTTTTACTCTAAAAACAACCAAAAGTAAAAGCGAAAGCAAAAATGTAACAAAACCAATAATAATTGTATCAATTAAAAATGCAACAAATCTTTGACTAGGATTTGCAAGTGTCTTCATATGAAACCACCAACCTTTGTCAAAATTATAGCATAAAATTATCTATTATACAAACGCATCTTATTTAAGTTTATTATTAAATTTAAGCACATCTAAATTAATGCTATTTTTCTTTCTCAATCTAAAAAAATGATCCTTTTTATTTTTTTGCACAAGTTCTTTTATAATTTTTTCAAAATCATCAAACATATAATAAGATAAACTACCAGGTATTGTATTAATCTCATTTAAATATATCTTACTGTCCTTATAAAAGAAATCAATTCTTACAATATCCTTTGCTCCTATTACCTTATAAGCTAAGGACCCAATTTCAAAAATTCTTTTAATAAGCTCATTATCATCTAAAAATAAATGGGAATATAATTTATGATTTGATAAATATTTTTCCTTGAAATCAAATATATCATCAGTGTAATTTATAAGTTCAACCTTAGACATTTTAATACTTCCATCATAATAAAAGGCCGCTGAGAATTCCTGCATATCTTCTAAATACTCCTCAATAATAAGTTCACTATCATATTTTAATGCCTTAAGTGATTTCTTTATCAATTCATCTTCATCTTTACATACACTTATTCCTAAAGACGATCCACACCTTTTAGGCTTTACAATAACCGAATAAGGAATCTCAACTAAATCATAAGGCTTATAGCTCTGTTTTTTAACTTGTAAAATTCCTTCGCTATTTAACATTTTATAGCATAGCCATTTATCCATTGCCACAACGCCAGGATAAACACCACTACCCAAATAAGGTATTTCATAGAAATCTAGAATAGCACCAATTGTATCTTCTATTCCATAACCATGATTTGCAAGAATAATAAAATCAATTTTTTCAGCTGCCAATGCTTTTTTATTTAATAAAATTCTTTTTCCTTTTTTATTAATAATTTTATCCATTGATGGCTTTTTAATATAATACAATTCATTTTTAGAATCTAAATATAAAAATTTTACATCCGAGATTCTATGATACAAAGCCATTGCACTTACAATGGAAATTTCATGCTCGCTTGATGAACCACCACAAAGTAAACCAATCATTAAATCACCATTATAAAAATATGCTAAAGTTTATTATTTATTATAAATAAATATCGGGTACGTCATTTTCAATCAAAACAGCCTCATTATTAAAGCTTAACATAAGTCTTGCTTCATCTACACTTCTAACATAGGAATGGTTTATTTCAATTAAATCATATAAAATTTTACTAGTAGAAAGCTTCACTATATAAGCATAATCACATATTTCATTTATTCTTTTTGCATATTTTAAATATAAATTTGGTAACAGCTTCTTACATTCAACAAAACCAGGTGTAATAATTATTTTCTTCTTATTATAATGTTTTAACTGTTCTAAAGCTTTAAGAGCTCCTTTTAAATTGGAATTAAATGAATCATCTATAATAATACTATTTCCGATTTCTAATATTCTTTGTCTAGAGGCTGGTCTTTTAATATTTTCAAGTCTAAAAATCATTTGGTTATAATCAATTTTATATAAAACTCCTAAAATAATTCCAGGCATCATATTGGAAATATCAATTTCATCATAACCATTATTTTTAAATTTAAAAACGAAATCATTATAAGCATAGATATTTACATAATCCTCTAAAATTTGATAACTAAAATCAGCATTTTTACCATAGCTTATAAGATATGAAGCTCCATTATAGCTATAATTTCTTAAATATTCATTATCATAATTTAAAATCGCAATTCCTTTTTCACCAAGTCCATCTATAATTGACATTTTTTCCTTAATAATATTAGAAATATTTTTAAACGAATCCAAATGCATTGGTCCAATTCCCGTTACGACTGCGATATTAGGAAAAAAAGCACTAGTAAGCTTTTTAATATCATTAATATGATTGCTTCCCATTTCTAATATTAAGGCATTATAATACTTTAAATTATGGTTATTAAGTTCTAAAGAAATACCATTTAAAGTATTATAGGAGGCCTTAGTAGCCAAAGGTGTTATGTCGTCTAAAATTTGCGACATAAAATATTTAGTTGTTGTTTTGGCAAATGAACCTGTAATTCCAATTACATCATGATTAAATTCTTTTCTTTTTAAGATTGCTTTCTTTAAATAATAATGACTTATTTTCAGTTCAATTAGATTACTTATAAAAAAAGGAATACATAAGATAAAAATAAATAAATAGCTTATACATAAATAAGAATTGATATATAAAAAAGGTATCAAAATTACAAATAATCTAATAATTCTTTTAGTAAATTTAAGCTTTATTCGTAATTTAGAATATAAATATAGTAAATAAACTAATATTAAAAAAGCCATAATCAAAGAAATATAACCACTAATAAAATAGATAAGATACACCATTAATATTAATAATTCTAAGTAAAAATGGCGAATAAAATAATTAATATATTCCTTAATATGATAATGCGCTTGCTGATAGATAGTTATAATTAAAGGAAGATATGAAAGCGATAAGACAAGTGATATAAAGCTAAGCATAGTTTTCAATCACCTTACTAAGCAAAATTGTTTCCTTAAGATAAGCAAAATGATTTCCTTTTATTTCAATTAATCCAGACCCTTGCATTTTTCTTTTACCATAATAAGCTACTCTTTTAGGTACAACCTTATCATTATTAGCATAAATAATTAAAACCTTATTACCATCAATATTTTTAAATGATATTTTTTTCATATCACTAAATACATTATTCATCGTTTGTCTCATTAAGGGGGATGCATTTTTATAATCAGCAGAAGGCTTTGATATTTTAAATAGCTTATTAGCTAAAAGCTTAACCCTTGTTTTTAAAGTTCTATAATCATAAATAGGGGTTGAAATTAAAATTATTTTATAATGATAAAGCTCTGCCATTTTAAGGGCAATCCTTCCCCCAAACGAATGACCAATGATTAAAGGATTATCTATTTTCATATTTATAATAAAATCGTTTATTGATTTAGCATAATCATTTAAATTAAAAGCCCTTTCTAGCTTAGATTCCCCAAAGCCAGGTAAATCTAGCAAATAAGACTTGAAATTAGAATCTAGATGAGAAGCTAAGGCTTTAAAGCAGTGATGAGAGCCACCAAAGCCATGAAGGAAAACAATTTCCTTCTTACCACTACCTAAGGTATCATAAAAAAGATTATTAATCGTCACCGTACCACCTAATTTAATATATGCCTAAGATAAAAAAATAGTCCCATTTTTGGGACTAATAAACTAATCGATAAATTCCATTTCATAAGAAAAAAGATATTCTTCACCTGGTTTTAAACTATTAATTCCTTCTTTCTTAGATAACTCCAAATTAGGATTTTCAAAATCAGGAAGTCCATCCCATGGTTCAATACAAACAAAATCACCAGCATTAGGCTTACTCCAAATAGATAAATACTTAGAATGAAATCTAAAGCTAATTCTTCTTCCATCCTTTCTTTTTAAAGTCAAATGATTGAAGTTATTATCACAAATTAAGGTTTTATATTTTCTAAAGAAATCCTTATTAACCTCTATTTTTCCCACCTCACCCAATGTCTTTTTTCTAGTAATAAAGGATCCATCATCATTAAGCTCATAATAAGTGATTATTGTTTTCTTATCAAAAAGAACATAATTTCCTTTAGTATCATTATCTTCATAATTAACTCTTATAGCAGGATGACCGCCGATACCAAAATACATTATTTTATCATCTATATTTTTAACCTTATATTCAACATCCAAAATATTATTATTTCTTGTATAGGTGACATAGAGTTCAAATTTATAAGGATAATGCTTTAACGTTTCTTCATTTGAAACCATAATAGAAGTTAAAGATCCACCATCTAATTTATATTTATAGTTTAGCATTTTAACACCTCAAAGCTAATTCCAATTAGCTAAATATTTTTTAATTAGGAAAGAACAAAAGTAATTCTAGATACATTAAGCAATTACATTTTAAAATAACACTAGCATCTATTTTTCTTTTTAAATACATAATAAACATCCATATTTTAAGTCTATCACAAAATAATAGAATAATCCACAAATGCTATCACATTTTATGAGGCACTTTTATCATTTTCATCACATTTTATGAAAAACAGCCTCATTTCTGAGACTGTTTTTTAATTTTATTTATAATTAGATTTATCTATTAGCTAAATTTAATAAATTTATTTTTTTTAAATGTTAATAATCTACTTAGAAGCATTATAAATGACATAATTACTACTATTATAATTCCAAGCCATGATGTATTGAATATCCTTATACTTGCATATTTTCCACCACCACATGCTAAATTCAAAATTAAATTAAAACCAAAATTTAAAAATATCCCCAGAATTAATGAACATGCAATCATAAGTAAATCTTCAATTAAATATAGCTTCAAGGCGTCTGTTCCATTAAAGCCGTTAATCTTATATAAGTAATTAAAATCACTATTATTTTTTAAGAGTTTTATTGACTTATCATAATAAACTAAAATAGTAATTAAATATCCAATAAGTATGGTAGGAATCAAAATATTTTTGAAGAATATCATAATATTATTTGCATCTTGAATTTTCAAATACAAAGCTGATTCATCAGTCATTTTGTGTGTATACATATATTTAAAAGCATTATAATTTGTTTTTACTAAATATGAATCATAATACATCATCTCATTATTTTTAATTTCAAATAATAATTCACTTGAAGTGTAAATAGTTGGTATAGTATCTAAATTTACCGTACTCATATTAATACAGTTATAGGCTTCAAAAAATTTATTATAATCACCAACAATAGTTTTTACTTTATCATTAATTACAACTTGATATTTACCATCAATTTTTTCATTGCTTATATTTTCATCAATTACCCATTTTATTGGAACTCCATCTAAAATCGATATAAATATTCCTGATTCACAAGGTATATATAATAATGAATAAATGTTTTTTATGTTATTACTAAAAATACTCCAATCATCTTTATTTGATTGTGAATATTCTTGGTGATATTTAGTATAATCCGTTTCAATTATTCCTGATATATTATAAATAAAATCATTAATTTTTATACCATTTGTAATAATATCTTCATAACTTCTATTTTCATACTGTTCAATTTTATCAGCGATGTAATCCGTAATTAAAAAATTACCTTTTTTGTAACATCCATATTTTAAGCTTAAAAAATCTTGTTCAATAATACTTACTCCCGAAAAGGAAATATTAAAATCATACTTAATGTCATCCTTAATAACTTTACCTGTTTGAATTTTTTCAACCTGCTCTAAGATATTTAAATTAAAAGCTTCATCTTTTGAGTCATTAACTTGATAATCATTTGTAAATGAAACAATAGATTGTTTATTTTCATTATACGCATTGTATGCCATTTTAGGTAAATTTAAAAGTGATAGATTTATAAAAAACAACATTAATCCAATAAAAAAACCAATTATTAAAGAAAATAGAATTAACTTTTTTTGATTATTCTTTATAAGATTTTTAATGCATAGCTTAAATCCTATTAGCTTTGCATCTTCGAATGAATCTACATCATGCTTTACAATAGTGTTATTTAATTTTTTTGTTGATGTATCTTCCAAAATATTAATTAAAATTTTATTACCATTTAGAGAAGTCAAATAATCAACAAGCTTATTTTTTTGTATACTGTTTAAATTCATAGGCATCGTAAGAACATTATCTTTCAATATAATATCCCCTTTATTATCATCACAGGTAATTACTTCTGCTTTATGATTATCTGTAATTTTAATTATTATATCCGAAAGATCATTAACTAAATCTTCATTATGAGATACAATTACTACCAATGATAATTTGCTTATTTCATGTAATACCTTAAATAATACCTTCTCTGTTTTTGTGTCTAGGGAATTAGTTGGTTCATCAATCAAGTAGCATGCTCTAATTTTTGAAAGTTCTAATATTAAATTAGCTTTTTGCATTTGTCCACCAGACATTGTATCTATTCTTTTTTCTAAAAGTGATTCGAATGAAAAAGCCTTAACTAATTTATCAAACCTATTTTTATCATAGATATCCTTAAATAAATTCAATATTTCTATAAGTGAATATTTATAATTACGATATTCCTGTGAAACATAAGATATAAGCTTATTTCTTATATAAAAATAGTTATTTTCATCATATATAACATTATCAAACTTAACCGTACCAAATGAAGCACATAAAGTTGTAGATAAAATTCTAAGTAGGGTTGTTTTTCCACTACCATTATTACCAATAACGGATACCAAACCATTTGTTGGTAAAACAATATTAATACTATCTAAGGCTTGTTTGCCATTATAATCTTTACTTAAATTTTTTATTTCTATCATATAACTATTTTCTCTTAAGTCCAATATTTAATTATGCCAATGTTAACTGCAGTACTTCCCGTAATAGGCTTAATAATTATCGTTTCAAAATTTGAAAAATATCCAAGCTCATTCGATTCATCTGGCCTAATATTTTCTAATTTTTCTTTAGACGAATAATTATAAGCTTCTGCTTCTGATTTAGCATAGGCTATACCAAGGCTTCGACCTTCTACAATAATATAGCTTGTATCATCTGCAAGAACAAATGAATCATTTTCATCCCTATATACATTATAATAGGTGATTACAAATCCCGAAATACTAGTACTCTTATTTTCAAGTACTGGTGTCATATCAAGTTTAGAAGCTCTAATTTCTTTCAAACCACCTGCCCTAATACAAGATGTTAAAAGTAAAATAAAACTAATCATCATTAAAAAATATTTTTTCATATTATCTACCTCTCTTCCAACAAAATTCTACTTTAATTCTAAAGTTATGTCAAATACTCAAAAGTCAGCTTTTTGGTTGTATATATATCAAAAATACAAAAAAAGAGAAATATCATTTAAAAAAGCGAATGTTTCTCTTTAATATTATTATATTTTATCATTTAAAAATCATTTTTAATGCTCCTGAAAAATTCATCTTTAGACTTGAATTTTCAATAATATTCAATGATTTTTCATCATGTTTTTTTAAATATGAATCTAAAGCATTAAGTGCACTCGCTTCATTTTCATCTGATTTAGAAAGCAATTCATCTCGTGCTTCTTCATATTCCTTTTCTTTAAGCATATAAAGTGCTACAAGCTTACAATAAGCAACCGTCCTTAGAAGTTTAATTTTCCCATCTAAAATTGAAAGAATTTCCGAATATTTTTTTAGTGCTATACATGAAACAGTAAAATAAGCTAATGCATTATCACTAATATCACATATTTTACCTATTCCTTTTAATGATAAATGTTGACTTTTAGCAAGATTATAACAACTCTGAAAATCAGTAATTTTAGAATAAACATTCATATAGGTATTATTTAAATACAAAACCCTCATAAAATTATTATCCTTTAAAAAATAATTTTTGGCTATATCAGCATAATAGAAAAACTTGATAACATCATTTTTCTTCACATATATTGACGAAATTATATAAAATTTTAGTCCATCATCAAAATCATTAATTGAATAATATTCTTGAAAATCGTCCAAGAAAAAAATATCATAAATTTCAAAAATGTTTTTAAGTTGAAAATTAAAAAAATTCTCATAGCATTTATTCTCTTTATAAATATCAAAAGCCTTTTTCTCTTCTTCTGGCTTTAATATCTTATTAAGCATCATAAAAGATTTAAAATTATATAATATTGGAAATAAAATACTATTTGTTGCAATCTCATGATTTAGGGTATTCATATAGCTATCATAATTATCGAAGCATTTATAATACATATCGCTATAAATATTTGTAAATAGTATTTCCATATTTGAAATTTCTTCATTTGTTAAGAGTCTATAATTAAAATAGTCAGCTAAAATTTTAATTATTTCATGCCCTATCGCTTGTTCACTCTTACGGGTTCTTCTGTATGATGTTGGACTAATACCAATAGATATTAAAAATTCATCCTTATTTAAGTTTTTATTTTTAATTATTGCATCAAATAAATAAAAATATATACTTGTATTTTGATATTCACTAAGTTTTATATCTTTCACAAAAAACAACTCCTTTTAAAAAAATAGCCTCATTTTGAGACTATTTCAACATTAATAAGTATAGTTCTAATAATTACATTATAAATCAATTGTATTTAATCCATTTATAAAATAGTAATTCAATATCATTCACTATTCTTACTTAGTTTATCAATTTCATAAATAATAATACTACCATAGACAGCTATTTCAAAAACAATCAATGGTAAAAAACACACAACAAAGAATTTCGTTGCCTCCAATTTATGATCAAGAACAATCCATAAAACTAAGTCAAATATAGAAAAAAATGTTAATAATACCAATGCTTTTTTCATTACTTTTTACTGCCTCCATACTTTTATTATAATTAATATAATTATTAATTTTGTTGATTCTTATTTAAAGAATCTCTTATTTCTTCAAGTAATTCCACTACTGGATCTTTAGGAGCTGGTTTAGCTTCTTCTTCCTTTTTCTTAGCTTCTAAAGCTGCGGCTGCTTCTTCCTTAGCACGCTTTTCCTCTAAATAAGCTAATTCTTTCTTATTAAGCTTAATGCCCTTTGAATTTTTAAAGTTAATAATATTTTCAATATTTTTTGTCTTTTCAGCACCATCCTTAATATTATTGAACGTTCTAATAATTAAGAATAGAACAAAAGCTACAAGTAAGAAATTAATTATAGCACTAATAAATGCACCCCAGTCAATTAAAATTGAATTAGCAAGGTCAAGAACTTGTTTACCATCTTCAACCTTATATACCTTCACAAGAACAGTATACATTTTATCAAGAGCATCATTATCTCCACCGAAGCAATAATAAAGCACCATATTAATAATAGGCTTTAAAATACCATTTGATAAAGCTGTTACAATTGCTGTAAAAGCGGCACCAATAATAGTACCAACAGCCATATCCATTACATTTCCACGTGAAATAAACTTCTTAAATTCTTGAAAAAACTTCTTCATACACAATATCCTCCATAGCTATATTATAAAATTCTTAGACAAATTTCGCAAGATTATTTCTTTTTCATTTTAAAACGCTTTTCATGAGCAAGCATATCCTCATTCTTAATTTCTTTAAAGCCATTTCCTAAAACCTCAGATGTATCTGATACAATAACAAAGGCCTTGCTATCTATAGCTGATACCATTTCCTTAAGTTCATTTAATTGACCTGCCTTAACTACTGTCATTAAAATTCCTTTATCAAGCTTAGAATACATTCCAACTCCATCTATTTTAGTAACTCCTCTTGGTGAATGATTAATTAAATAATTACCAATTTCATCAGGCATATCAGTTACGATATAGCAAAGCTTTGATCTATTTAGGCCAATAATTATCATATCAGACATCTTAGCAGATAGGAAAATAACAATTAAAGCATATAGCACATTAGAAATGCTTTTCATACATATGGCACCAGATACAACAATAATACCATCAAGCATAGCTGTAAAAACAGGAATTGATAAAAACGGCATTAAATTATGTAGGAATCTTCCTAAAAGCTCCGTACCACCTGATGATACACGATATTTACAAAAAAGACCAATCGCTATACCTTGAATAACACCACCAAAAACCGCACCCATAAGGCCGTCATCCTTAACAATTGCCGGTACACGCTCAAACAAGGTAGTTGCAAGACCTAAGCATACAGTTGTGACAAGACAATTAATCGTAAATTTAACGCCTTCTTCAAAAAAACTAATAATTAAAATTGGAATATTACAAGCAATAATTATGATACCAACACTTATAGGAATATAGCGACTTAACAAAGTCGCAAGCCCCGAAATTCCACCGGCAACAATACTATTAGGTACGAGGAAGCAGTCCAAAGAAAATGCATACAACACACATGCTAGTATCATCATAAAATATCTTTTAATTTCTTTTTTTAGATTTATATTCATATTATGATTCAAGTCCACTAATAGGGGCTCTTTCCTCCAACCTAAATTCAACCTTTGCTATATCAGCCTTAAGGTTTATAATTTTTTTTATATAATCATCATTTAATTTTTCAAAATCAATTTGACCATTTTTGATATATTCAAAGGGAAATTCATTTTTAATTTTATTAATTTCTTCTTTGATATCATCAATATGCTTATTTATTAATTTAATATCGCTACATTTAGGTAAATCTTCATATTTAGCCTTTAATAATTCATCTAAATCTTCATTAATAAACGCTTCTAAATAAGTATTATATTGCTTTAAAGTCTCATCATTAGATGATTCTAAAACATATGGATGTAAGCTTAAAATTATATTTCTCATTGTAAATTCTAAAGCATCGTGATTTATATCATCAGATGTTTCAATATATTCTTCAGTCATTGATAGAATTGTTTTCGTTTCTTCAATTTCCTTAAGATTAGGTTCCGTAGCCTTATAGGCCTTATCCTCTAAAGAATCAACATTTTGATTATAGGGAATACTTCTTAAAATATCTTCCTTTGTTTTTAAATAGTTAAGCTTATATTTTAAATTTTGAAATTCAATAATTTGATCCTTAATTGCATAATTCATTTTAGCAATATAAACTGCCTTTTGATATAAAAGACATTCCTTAGCTAAAATAAAATCCGCTAAGCGATTAATTAAATAATTATTATATTGAGCCTTATAATAGTCAAAATAGCTATTTAATTTTTCTGCCTCAATATTATTAATTACCTTTCCAGCTTGTAAAGAGTTAACTATATAGTAGCTAAAATTTAGCGGATCACCCTCATGCATTGTAATCACTCTAAGATCTACATCTTGCGGAAAATCAACATTATAAAATAATACACGGGGAATTACCATTTCCTTTGCACCACCTGGATACCAAGCTCTTCCTAAATACTTTTTATTATTACCACTAGATATAACACGTGTATTAGCAAAAATAAAGCCATATTTGCTAGAAGCGTACGTATCAGGAGCGCATAAATAGGCATTAGAATCTAGAATTTGTAACATTTTAATCGTTGAATTATTAATAATCGCATCCCCACTACCAAAGATAAAATCAACATCACCTTCAATATAACAGTTATCAAAGTAATTATCACTAGCATCAATATATAATGTATCCTGCTCACTTATAAAGTCAATATTGGTATATGTACCAAAGCACGCTTCTGTTTTAAACGCGACATTTTGATTTCCCTTATTTCCTGGTACACGGTGATAGCTATTTTCAATAATTAAATTTTCAAGACGAAGATATGTAGCACTTGGCTTTACTGTTAAAGACGCTGAGCCCGTTGTACCATAGGTTTTAACACCATCACCACCATCTTCCTTCCTTACAATCATTCCATTCCTTGCATCATAGGTAATTTTAGCCTTTGTAACACCAATAATTGTTAAATGTGAAGTTGTAATTACATATTTTCCATAATATGTATCATCATATAAGAAAATGGTATCATATTCCTTGGCAGCCAGAAGAGCCTCAGCCAATGTTTCAACTATTTTACCATCTCTATCTATTTTGCTTAAATTTTCTTTTTTTGACACTAAATATTTCATATAAAACACCTTAATTAATTCATTATAATTTTACACTTTATGGCTTTATTTTTCAATAATATAGTATTTTATTTAAAAAAAGGGGCTGTAAAAAAATAAATTTCATTGATTGAAGTTTAGGAGCAACAGCTCCTTTTT
>ERZ824598.212-NODE-212-length-100875-cov-10.117883_pt1 | contig 100875 bp, 68 predicted proteins | sample MGYA00519934_ERZ824598 | MGnify/ENA primary metagenome ERZ824598 (study PRJEB31778, sample SAMEA3449177) | human gut metagenome | biome: human gut; feature: human-associated habitat; material: faeces | place: United Kingdom | collected 2010/2012 ... | reverse complement strand
GGGAAGGAAACGAAAGTAGGTCAGAAAAACTTTCGTTTCCCGACCTACTCGATTTGTTATGATTCTCTTTTTGACGGGAATTAGCCGTTGACTTTCTTCATGTGAGCGATGAGGTCGAGAACTTTGTTAGAGTAACCGATTTCATTGTCATACCAAGAAACTACCTTAACGAAGGTCGGAGTCAGCTGGATACCTGCCTTAGCGTCGAAGATAGAGGTGAGGGGGCAGCCGAGGAAGTCAGAAGAAACGACAGCGTCTTCGGTGTAGCCGAGGATGCCTTTGAGTTCGCCTTCAGAAGCTTCTTTCATAGCGGCGCAGATTTCCTCGTAAGTAGCGGGTTTAGCGAGGTTAACGGTGAGGTCAACAACAGAAACGTCGAGGGTGGGGACGCGCATTGACATACCGGTAAGTTTGCCGTTGAGTTCGGGGATAACTTTACCTACAGCCTTAGCAGCACCTGTAGAAGAGGGGATGATGTTGCCCGAAGCAGCACGGCCACCGCGCCAGTCCTTCATAGAGGGACCGTCAACAGTCTTCTGAGTAGCGGTAGTAGAGTGAACGGTAGTCATAAGACCTTCTACGACGCCGAATTTGTCGTTGAGGACCTTGGTGATGGGAGCCAAGCAGTTGGTGGTGCAGGAAGCGTTAGAAACGAACTGAGTGCCCTTAACGTATTTGTCCTGGTTAACACCGCAAACGAACATGGGGGTGTCGTCCTTAGAGGGAGCTGACATAACCACGTATTTAGCGCCGGCTTCGATGTGGGCCTGAGCTTTTTCTTTAGTGAGGAAGAGACCGGTAGACTCAACAACGTATTCAGCACCTACAGCGCCCCAGCCGATTTCAGCGGGATTCTTGCAAGCTGTAACGCGGATAGCCTTGCCGTTGACGATGAGGAGAGATTTTTCCATATCGTAGTCAACGGTACCGTCGAACTGGCCGTGCATGGTGTCATATTTGAGCATGTAAGCCATGTAGTCAACGGGAAGAAGGTCGTTGATAGCAACTACTTCGATGTCATCACGTTTTGTAGAAGCACGGAACACGAAACGTCCGATGCGGCCGAAGCCATTAATACCTATTTTTGTCATAATTGTAAAAAATATTGGGTTTTAGCAATTTTCACCTTAGTACTCTCGGCATATAGCTTTAAGCGATGCAAAGGTAATCATTTTTTTTGAAAAAAGGTAAGTAAATTAATTAAAGTAAATAAATTATGTTAAAGGGGAGGGGATTTTTTGTGTGGTGTAATATTTTGGCGTGTTTTTGCGGGAAAATTTAGTAAATTTGAAAGCTGAACGGGGGTGGAGCTAAGAGGGGATTATTCGGCTTACGCCTCATCACTTGGCTGAAATACCGGGCTGCGGCTCAAAATCGGGGCAGCCGGTTAGGAACGGCGGATGCAAAACGGGATTATTTTGGAATTTATTTAACCTAACATAAAACGAGATTAGTATGAGGAAAAGAAGTGCTATAGCAGGAATTATTTTGGCGGGGTGCTTTTACGGGGCAGCCGCGGGGGTGAGGTATGATGTGCCTGCCGTGGAGGGGGATGCCACAGAGGTGTTGCAGCAGGTGATTGATGCGGCTGTGGCCGGGGGTGCGGGTGCCGAAATCAGGCTTGCGCCGGGGGCTACGTATCATGTGTACCGCACGAGCGCTACGCCTAAGCTGAGGTATATATCGAACACTACGTCGGAGCGTGAGAATCCTGACAATACGAAGTATATCGCGCTGTATATGCAGGGTGCCGAGGGGCTTACACTCGACGGCAACGGGGCTAAGATAGTGACCCACGGGGAGCTGACATCGTTTGCCATAGAGCAGTGCGCGGGGGTGACGCTTAAGAATTTCACGCTTGACGCGGCCGACCCGTCGGTGCCCGAGCTGACGATAACCGAGAGCGGCGACAGGCACGTGAGGGTGAAGGTGACAGAGCCGTCGCGCTATGAAATCACGGCTGACAGCACGTTTTACTGGACGGGCGAGGGGTGGCGGTTCACCGAGGGTCTGGCGCAGGTGTATTTTCCCGACAAAAAGATAACGTGGAGGTATGACAACCCGATACGTCGCGGCACGAAGGCGGTGGAGGCGGCGCCGGGCACGGTGGATTTCTTCTATGAGAGCGGCCATCCGTTCAAAGTCGGCGAGATATACCAGATGCGGCACACGATACGCAACCAGGTGTGCGGGTTCATCAACGAGAGCCGGGATGTGACGCTCGAGAACCTCAATCTGCAGTTCGTGGGCAATTTCGGCATCGTGTCGCAGAACTCGGCCGACATCACGATAGAGGGCTGCCGCATGGCTCCCGAAGACGGGTCGGGAAGGACGTGCGCCGGTTTTGCCGATTTCCTCCAGTTCTCAGGATGCCGGGGGCACATAGAGGTTGACAACTGCTATTTCTCGGGGGCGCACGACGATGCAATCAATGTGCACGGTACGCACCTGCGCATCGTGGAGCAACCGACCGACCGGAGCCTGCGCGTGCGCTATATGCACGACCAGTCGTGGGGCTTCAATTCGTTTTATCCCGGCGACTCGATAGAGATAGTCGATGTGCACACGCTTTTGGGAAAATTTGCCGGCCGTGTGACCGAGTCGAAACAGCTTGACAATTACGAATGGCTCGTGACGCTCGACCGGAAGATAGGGAAGGTCGATGTGGAGGACGGCCGCGCGGTTGAGAATGTGTCGGCCACGCCGTCGCTCACGGTCACCGACAGCTATTTCACGCTGGTGCCTACGCGCGGCATACTCGTGACGACACGTCGCCCGGTGCTGATAAAGGGGAATACGTTTGACAAGATACCGATGCCGGCGATTTATATCTCGGACGATGCACGCGGATGGTATGAGTCGGGACCGGTACGCGACGTGACCGTCACTGGCAATAAATTCATAGAGTGCGGTAGTCCGGTGATAGGTGTCAGGCCGGAGACCGACCGCAACGAGGGAGCGGTGCACACCGGTGTGCGGATTGTCGGCAATGAGTTCGTGATGCGCGAGGGCGTGGCGGTAGAGACCTCGGGCTGCAGCGACGTGACTGTCAAAGGGAATAAGATCAGCGGCAACCATGATGCCGAGCCGTATAAGATAGGAAAATGACAATCGCCAAAAACTTGTAAAAATGCGTCAAAACCGGGCGGATGAAGTAAATTTAACCGATTATGGAGGGATAATTGCAAGAAATGATGCATTTTGATGATAACTTTGCAGGAGTCGGGAGGAATTGGTCCAATTGGTCAAATTAGACTAATTGGACTAATTAGACTAATTAGACCAATTGGAAAGAGCGAGACAAACCAATTATTAACACTAACTATAAAATACTTGTCCATGAAAAAATTACTTTTAATGGCAACGATAGCATCGACAGTGCTGTCGGCCGGAGCCGAGGTGTCGAGCCGCGAGATAAACGACGGCTGGCGTTTCAGACAATGGCGGTCGGAAAACTGGTATCCCGCCACGGTGCCGGGCACGGTGCATACCGACCTTATGGCCAACGAAATCATCGAGGACCCGTTCTTCCGCCTGAATGAACGCTCGGTGCAGTGGGTCGACAAGGAGGACTGGATGTATGAGACGCATCTGGTCGCCACCCCCGAGGAGGTAGCGGCGCAGAACCAGGAACTTGTGTTCAACGGCCTTGACACTTACGCTACCGTGTATCTCAACCACGAACGCATACTTCAGGCCAACAACATGCACCGCACATGGCGCGTGAATGTCAAAGGCATACTCAAGGAGGGGGACAACCTGCTAGAGGTATTCTTCGACTCGCCCATCAAGGTCGACCTTCCCAAATATGACCAGTTCGACTATACGTTCAACACCGGACCCGACCAGGCGCAGAACGGCGGCCTGTTCAACAAGACGCTGAGTATCTTCGCGCGCAAAGCCGGTTACCATTATGGCTGGGACTGGGGTCCCCGACTGGTTACTTCGGGCATCTGGCGTCCCATCGAACTGCAGACGTGGAGCGGCGAGCGCATCAACAACGTGCAGTTCATACAGAAAGATGTGACAGCGAAGCGCGCCAACCTGTCGACCGTGGTCGAGGTGCTTGCCGACGAGGCTGCTCCCGCGGCTGAAATCACCATCACCGCCGACGGCAAGAAGGTGGCATCGAAGACCGTAAGCCTCGAGAAGGGACTGAACAAGGTGACGCTCGACTATACAATCAAGAATCCGCGTCTGTGGTGGAGCAACGGCCTCGGCGAGCCGTATCTCACCAAGTTCGCGACGACTCTCAACGTGGACGGCAAGAAGGTGGAGACCGAAGACACACGTCTCGGCATCCGTTCGCTCAAACTGATACACAAGACCGACGATCAGGGCCACTGCCTCTACTTCGAGCTCAACGGCAAGCCGGTGTTCGCCAAAGGCGCGTGCATGGTGCCGATGGACAACTTCCTGCCGCGCATCACCACCGAGAAGTATCTCAAGCATGTGACCGACGCAAAGGATGTGAACATGAACATGATACGCATCTGGGGCGGCGGCGTCTACGAGGATGACCGTCTGTATGATTTCTGCGACGAGAACGGTATCATGATATGGCAGGACTTCATGTTCGCCTGCTCGACCTATCCCGCCGACTCGGCATTCCTCGCCAACATACGCCAGGAGGCCATCGACAATGTGCGCCGTCTGCGCAACCACTGCTCGATAGCCGTGTGGTGCGGCAACAACGAGTGCCAGGATGTGTACTACGGCTGGGGCGGCCGCCAGAAATATTACAAGGAGAAAGGCGTCGAGGAGCTGACGACGAAGCAGTTTGAGGACATGTATTTCCGTGTATTGCCCGAAGTGGTCGAGGAATATGCCGGCGGTGTGGCTTACCGTCCGTCGTCGCCCTTCGCGTTCCGCACCACGGCGTCCGACGGTATCAACGGCGACGACCACTACTGGGGCGTATGGCACGGCCGCGACTCAATCGGCCACTACAACGTGAAGAAAGCCCGCTTCTTCTCGGAATACGGCTTCCAGTCGTTCCCCGAATTCGAATCGGTCAAGATATACGCACCGAAAGAGAGCGACTGGCGCTACAACTCCGACGCCATGATGGACCACCAGCGCGCCGGTTCTTACGCCAACGGACTGATACGCGACTATATGCGCGACGAGTACCGTGTGCCGGAGGATTTCCCAACTTTCCTCTATGTAGGCGGCATACTCCAGGGCGACGCCATCAAGACGGCTTTCGAGGCACACCGCCGCGACATGCCGCACTGCATGGGTTCGCTCGTATGGCAGCACAACGACTGCTGGCCGGTGGCATCGTGGGCAGCACGCGACTACTACGGCCGCTGGAAAGCGCAGCAGTATTTCTCGAAATACGCTCTTGACGATGTGCTTGTGTCGCCGCTGTGCACGGGCGATACGCTGACAATATCGGTCATCAACGACCGCCGCAACGCCGTCAAGGGTAAGATGACACTGCGCGTGATGGACCTCAAGGGTAACGTCGTGGCCACCAAGGAGGTGAAGCACAACGCACAGCCGCTGTCGTCGAAGGTGGTCTACACCGAGGATGTCAAGAATCTTATCGGCGACGCTTTCAAGGGGGATTATATCTTCGTGACGGACTATGAGACGCCCGACCGCACATATCACAATATCGGTTATGCGATACGCCAGAAATATATGAACTACGAGCGCCCGAACATCGACATCAAGGTAACGGCAGCCGGCGACGGCTACGATGTGGCGATGACGAGCGATGTGTTTGCCCGCGGCGTGTTCCTGTCGCTCGACGGAATCGACAATTTCTTCTCCGACAACTATATCGATATTCTGCCCGGCGCGACGCGTACTATCCATGTCACTACGCCGCTCGGCGAGAAGGATTTCCGCAATCAGCTGAAACTGACGTCGATGGGTCATGCATACGCCAATGTCAAGGCCGAGGAGTCAGGTACGTCAATCGGCAAGGGTGGAGAGTATCGTCCGCTCGGAGGCGACTGAGGTCAATTCATAATTCTTGCTTCGCAAGCGCTAAAGCGATTACATAATGCATAATTCATAATTGAGGCTGCGCCGGGTGTTTTTTAGACCGGGGCAGCCTCTTTTTGCTTTATCTTTCGGATTTTTTCATTATTCAAAAATATTTTCTTTATTCATTCGTCTACTTTAATGAAATATCAAAATTAAAAAAGATTATGGTAAAGAAAATTTTTGTACATTTGATTATGTTCATTATCGGCATTGGTGCTATTGCATTGGCTATTTGGGTGGTGATGTTGCTTTGGAATTCAATTTTACCTGACCTTACTGGGTGGGGTGAAATAGGCTTTTGGCAAAGTGCCGGATTATGCGTGATGTTCAGGATTATGACGGGGCATATCGGTTTTTCATATAATAAAAGAGGCAGAAGAAGAAAAAAACATGGACATTGGCGAGATAAATATAAAATTGGGACAGAAGACTCAGCCATGCAAGTGGAGATATGCAAAGTAGAGTACAATGATTGATATAGCCAAAGTGTTTTTAATGCACAGTAAGCAGCTTTTGCGTTTTATTGGCAGTCGTGTGCGCACATCGGACGATGCGAGAGATATCTTGCAAGACGTGTTCATGCGGTTAATTATCAACAATGAAGAAAATGACATATCACAGGTAACAGCATGGCTTTATCGAACGGCCCGCAATCGAATTATTGATTTTGACCGAAAGCGCGAGGAGCAATCGCTTAATGATCTTGTAGAATATGAGGCGGAAAATCTATCGGATATTTTGGCTAATGATTCCGAAGTCCCTGACAAGGATATGCTAAGGAACATAATATGGGATTGTCTGTCGGAAGCGCTTGATGAACTGCCTGAGGAACAGAAGGCGGTTTTTATCGAGACAGAATTTAACGGCGTGCCGTATAAAATAATTGCGGAGAGGACTGGCATACCGATAAAGACATTGCTTTCCCGAAAACATTATGCTGTCGTGCATTTACGCGAGAGACTGAAAGATATTTACGATGAAATACTATATGATGACTGATAACAGGAATTGATATCGGAGGCGATTGAGGCGATTGAGGCGATTGAGGCAATTGAGGTCAATTCATAATTCATAATTCATAATTGAGGCTGCGCCGGGTGTTTTTAGGGCTGGGCGCAGCCTCTAATTTTTTAAGGACTTTAAGGTCATTAGGGTCATTAAGGACTTTAAGGTCTCTAAGGATGGGGGGATGTGGGGGAGGTGGAGTCCTCTGAGTTCTCGGAGTTCTCAGAGGGCTCGGTGGACTCGGAGGCGGTGGTTTGGGTTTTGCGGGGTTGGAGGAGTTTCCAGAGCGGGGGGACGAAGAGGGTGCCTACGGCGGCGTTCATGGCCATGCCGAATACTACGGCGGCTCCGAGGCTTATGCGGCTTGCGGCTCCGGCTCCGGTGGCGAAAAGCATGGGCATCACGCCGAACACGAAAGCCAGGGCGGTCATCATGATGGGGCGGAAACGGATGTTGCCTGCCCGCGCGGTGCCGACGCCGGCGCGTGCTATGCCTATACGGCGTGCGGCCATCGCCACGTCATAGTTGTTGCGGACACCGACGTCGACGAGCGAGTCCAATACGCTGTCGCCGAGGTCGTGCCACCAGCCGTCGCCGCTCTCCTGTGCAAAACATGTAATGCTCCCGAGCAGCATTGCCAAACAGATGCCAAATCGTCTAATCACAGTCAAAACCTTAGTTATACATGCAGTTTAGGCGGCAATATGACGATGTGTCATCCCTCGCGCCCATTCTATAATATAACCGCAGCGGCGGCGATTTGGTTTATGACATCGCGAAATGTCAGGAATGTCTAAAGTATGGCGTTCCTAAGTAAACAGCATCGGGTGGCGACGATGCCGCAGGCATCATCTATATGATTAACCCGGTCATGACGCGAGAGCGTCTTGGCCGGGACGAGAGGTATCATGCTGCGTGATGTTGCCGCAGGCATCATCAATTTTCTTCATATCCGGAGACCCGTATGTAGGGCTTATGTAGATTGACGATGCCTGCGGCAACGTCTCCAGTCCGCACAATGACCCGGCCAAGGCGCTTTCGCGCCATGACCGGGTTAATCAAATAGAGGATGCCTGCGGCATCTTTTGGCTCGGGTCAGATGGATTTTTTGTAGGCGCGGCGGCGTTTGTGCTGTTCGCGCTCGAAGTATTCCCACTGTTTCTGGACGTTTTCGTTGCCTTCAAGCTCCACGTTGCTTTCGGCCTGACGGTAGCCGGTCTTGATGTAGCGGGGTATGAGGTCGGCGAAGAGGAGGGCGTTGACGCCTTTGCTCTGGTATTCGGGCTTGACGGCTATGAGGAGCAGGTCGACGGTGTCGACTTTGCCGCGGAGTGGCTTGAGCAGGTGCCACCAGCCGAAGGGGAATATGCGTCCGCGGCTCTTGCGCAGGGCGTCGGAGAAACTTGCCATCGATATGCCTACGGCCACGAGCTTGTTGTCGGCATCGACGATTACCGAAATGTCGTCGAGACGGAGTATGCCGAGGTAGAGGTCGATGTAGTGGTTGATCTGGCGCGGAGTGAGGGGGGAGTATCCGTAGAGGCCGTTGTAGGCCTCGTTGATGAGGTCGAAGAGGGCGCGGCCGTATTCGTCCTTGATTTTTTTGCGTGACTTGAAGCGAAGTATCTTCAGGCCATATTTGCGCTGCACGATGTCGGCGATACGCTGGTGCTTTTCGGGAATGCCGTCGGGTATCTTGATGAGGTATTCTACCCAGTCGACATCTTTTTCGAAGCCCATACGCTCCATGTGCTTTGGATAGTAGGGGTAGTTGTAGATTGTAGCCATTGTGCCGAGGCGGTCGAAGCCTTCGACGAGCATGCCCTCGTGGTCGAGGTCGGAAAATCCCATCGGACCTGTTATGGTGGTCATGCCGCGCTCCTTGCCCCAGCGTATGGCGGCGTCGAAGAGAGTGTCGGCCACTTCGTTGTCATCGATGAACTCAACGAAGCCGAAGCGCATGTTTTTCTCGCCGGTGCGTTCATTGACCTGATTGTTGATGATGGCGGTGATGCGTCCTACGGGCACGTTGTCGCGGTAGGCCATGAAGGATTGCGCCTCGCAGAATTCAAAGGCGGGATTCTTGTCGGGCCGGAGGGTGTTGACATCGTCCATGACGAGCGGCGGCACGAAGCAGTCGTTGCCCTTGTAATGGTCGATACCGAATTTCACAAACTTTTTGAGTTCTTTCTTTACTGGCTCTACAGCTCTGATTTCTACAGCCATATCTGTGTATATTATTGACCGACTGCCACGGTGCTGCCGGGGTTGGCCACGAGCCACCCGAGCAGGGCAATCATGATGATTAAAAATGTTATTATTATGATGTAAAGACGATGGTTCGAGCGGTTGGAAAGCGCCATCTTGAGGTCGCGTATGTCGTGGTAGCGCTTGCGCGGGTCGGGGTTGAGGCAACGGGCGGCCACGCGGTGCAGATGGCTGTGGCGCTCTGGCAGCTTGTCGAGCACTTCCTTGAGCACAAGCCCGAAATCGTGAATATCTCGTGAGGTGTCGTCATGGCTCAGGTGGTCGAGCTGGTCGAAGCCGACATCGATGAGCTTGAGGTTGCCGATATTCTCGGTGAAGATGATTGTCTCGGGGCGTATGCTGTGGTGCACGATGTGGTTGGTCTGGATATATTCCAGTGCGTCGACGAGCGATGTGCATACCTTGCGGAGGGTCGATTCGTCGACCTTGCCGCTGTCGAGGAGCTTGCGGAGCGAGTCGCCGTAGACGTCGTCGGTGATGATGCACAGGCCGATGCCGGGCACTTCCTCGAAGTCGTTGATCATGACGATGTTTGGGTGAGCCAGATTGTAGCGGACATCAAATTCCTTCTCAATCATGGACAGGTAGGTGTCATCGTCGCGGTATTGCGGCTTGAGGGTCTTGAGCATCAGCCATTTGCCGAATTTCTTGGCGGTGTATACGTCGTAGAACGGCTCGTCCCATTCGGGCAGCAGCTCGATTTCAGTCCATTTCGGTATGTTTTTCTCGTTGTCGCTCATCGGTTGCGTCACGGTTTATTCTGTTTGTACTGGTCGTGGAGAGTGTTGTCGAAGTAGAGGATATGCTCGCGTGAGCTTGTGGGGAACGTGATTTTGACGGCGTCGAGCTGTCCGATTTTCGAACGGTCGATGATTTCGCCTACGTTGAGTATGTCCTTAAGTATCACCATCATGTCGCCTTCGGAGATGACTTTGAACGGGAGTTCGCGGCGTATGCCGGTGCCCGATGCGAGAATGGTGCCTATGAGCATTTCGAGGCGCTGGCGTATGTTGAGGTATGAGTCGAGGTTGCCTTTGAGATCGATCTGCGGCATCAGCTTGATTACGTTGATAAGCACGGGGAGCGATACGGGAGCTTCGGCGGCTTTCTCCACACTGAGCTCGTATGCACGGGCGTAGTCTTCCACATTGATGGCGTCCTCGATTTCGGGGAAGGTGAGGTCGGGGTCATAGTCGACGGTGGCGGCGTAGCCGTAGTATACGGTGGCCATTTCGTCGAGGCGCAGCGTGGTGTCGGCGTGCATGTAGCGGTCCATCAGTTCGCGGTAATGTTCGGGATTCATTGTGACGTTGACTTTTATAAGGTTGAGGTCAACGTCAATACGGTCGTTTTCCTGGGCGCGTGCGCCGGTGAAAGCGAAGAGAGTGAGGAGGGCAAGTAAGATTCTTTGTTTTAATTTCATCTTATTATTTCAATCAGTTTGTTATATCGGTCGGTGCGCTCGGCGGTGCCGGCGCGTTTGGGTCATCTGCCCGCTGCGGGCGTGATGCCTGCGGCTTTGAGTATCTTTTTGGGCACGTCGGTGTTGTCGTTGAGCCCGGTGAAAAGCCCGGCTCCGTTTCCGACGGCGAAGAGCGGGACGAAGTTGCCTGAGTGGGCGAGGGAGGTCCAGCCGGCTCCGGCTTTCTCGTTCAGCATTTCAAACACTTCGACGGCGAATTGGTTGAAGTTGGAGTAGAGAGTTTCCTGACGGCGAGCCTGCCCGTCGATGAAAGTGGAGTTGAATACTTCTTTCAGACGGTTCTCGCGGCGCTCGCTCAGCGGGACGATAGTGAAGAATCCGAAATTGTCGGAGAGGTATTGTTTCATTTCGTCCCAGCCGGGCTTTTCGGCGGCATTCATAAGTTCGTCGCAATATCTTGAGAAGATTTCTTTGGATACTTTCTGAGGCACGAGATATTCGGGACGTGCCATGTAGCCGGTGTAGTTGTTGCCTACGCTCAGGCCGCCGGTCTCGTGGTCGGCAGTGATGACGATGAGGGTTTCGTCGGGATGGGCGTTGTAAAAATCGAGCGCTGTCGCGATGGCCTTGTCGAAAGCCAGGACTTCCTTGACCACGGCTCCGGCGTCGTTGGCATGGGCCGCATGGTCAATGCTGCCGCACTCCACCATCATGAAAAAGCGGTCGGGAGTGTGGCGGCTGAGGTGGTTTATAGCCATGATTGTCATGTCGTCGACTGTCATTTCGCCGGGAATGCTGTCGACATTGTATCCCATGTCCCAGTCCCACATCGAGGTATCGGGAGTGAGGATGATGCGGCGAGAGGATGATGCGGCGGCAGCTTCGGGCGACGTGAGGAGCTCAACGCCCTGCGAAGCGATGTAGTCGGCGAGGTCGGTGGGCTTGCCGTCCTTGCTGAGACCGCGGAGGGCTGCTCCGGTGATGAGTTCGTAGCCCGATTCGGCGGCCTGACGTCCGATTTCGTAGTGCTGGCCGCGGTTGGCCACATGGGCGTAGAAAGCGCCGGGGGTGGCGTCGTCGGCGGCAGAGTTGGTCATGAGCGCCACGCCGTAACCGCTGTCGTGCAGATATTTTGCGATTGAGGTAACTGGCACAGTGTCGGGGCTCATGCCGAGCATGGAGTTTTTGGTCTTGGTGCCGGTAGACAGTGCGGTCCCGGCAGCTGCGGAGTCAGTGACGGGTGACGATGCGGAGTAGGTGGTCTGCAACGAATGTACAGGCAGCTGCAGCATGGTGAGCGGCAGCGAGTCGCCGAGTGCGAGACGCTTGTAGGTGTCGGTCATCATCACGTGGCCGGGTCCCATGCCGTCGCCGATGAAGTAAAATATGTATTTGGCTTCCTGCGCATGCAGGGAGAACGCGATGATGAGCGCGAGAGAGGCAAGCAGGTTGCGTAAAGTTGTCAGTTTTGTCATGGAGTGATTATGTTAGTTTATTGTTTATATCGATTATGCTGTCGATTATGGAGCGGTCGTTGCGCAGACGCGGTATCTTGCGCTGTCCGCCCAGTTTGCCTGTCGACAGAAGCCATTGGTCGAAGGCTTTCTGCGACACTGGGGTGACGGCGGCGGGTGCAAGGAATATGTTTCCGGCGCGTTTGGCCTGGTAATCGGAGTTTTCGTTGCACAGCTCGCGGTCGAGAGTCTTGGCGAAAAGCTGCATGTCGGCCGGAGCGCGGTCGAATGCTATCGCCCACTGGTGGTGCCCCTTGACGGTGGCGGAGGTGAACACCGGAGCGGCGGTGTAGTCGGTCACGGAGGCTCCGGTGGCGGCGCATGTGCGTGCCATGGCCGCTTCGGCGTCGCATACCATCAGTTCTTCGCCGAAAGCGTTGATATAGGCTCCGGTGCGGCCGGCAATCCTGATTTTCAGCGGGTCGGTGCTTACCACCTTTACCGTGTCGCCTATCATGTAGCGCCACAGTCCGTTGCTCGAGGTGATTACAAGCGCGTAGGTCTCACCCTTGACGGTTTCCCATGCGGGAACTGCGGCAGGGGAGTCGCTTTCGAGTTCGGTGAGGGGTACAAACTCGTAGTATACGTCGACATCGGCAAGCAGCAGCATGCCGTCGTCGTCGGGCGACGCCTGCAGGGCGAAAAATCCTTCGGAGGCGTTGTAGGTCTCCATATAGCGCATCTTTGCGGGGTCGATGATGGAGTCGTAGAGGCCGCGGTAGGGTGCGAACGATATGCCGCCGTGGAAGAATACCTCAAGTCCGGGCCATATCTGATGGAGCTCGGTAGCCTGTCCGGCGGCGAGCACACCGCGCAGCACGGCGAGGAACCATGACGGCACCCCCGAGAGAGTGACGATATTGGCACGGCGCGTGGCGTCGACGAGACGCGGCAGTTTCCGGCTCCAGTCGCTCATCAGCGCAAGCCGTTTGCCGGGCGCGCGGAAGAGGTTGGCCACGGGATTGATGCAGTCGATAAGCGATGCCGAGAGGTCGCCTACCTTAACGTCGGCCGGAAGCGAAAGCTCGTTGGCATAGCTGCCGCCGAGTATGAGGCTGCGTCCCGAAAAAATACGGCTGTCGGGATAGTTGGAGAGATAGCGGGCCACGACGGCGGTGCTGCCCGCATAGTGGCAACGTTTGAGCGAACGGGGCGGGAGAGGGATATATTTGCTTTTGCCGCCTGATGTGCCCGATGACTGGGCGTAGCGTTTTACCGTGCCGGGGCAGAGTATGTCTTTCTCTCCGGCAAGCATACGCATCACGTAGGGGCGGAACGCTTCGTAGCCGTTGATTTTAAGCCGGGAGGCGTAGGCGGAGGGGGTGAGGTCGGGTGAAAAACCGTATTCGCGCCCCCAAAGGGTATTTTTACCGTACTCCATGAGCTGCCGCAGCACGCGACGCTGCGTGCGTTCGATGTCGGCTGACGCGCGCATTGTGCGGGCGTCGACCGATTTGAACAGAGGGCGTGCTATCGGAGTAAAGTTCATGTCGCGGCTTTATATATTGCTGTCAATCAAAGGCAATAGGGGTTTTTGCGCGTCGGTATGCCGGCGGGGCGGGGTGCGGGCTGCGGAATCGGTGTGCCGCACGATGCGCAGAAACGTGCGCCGGATACTATGCGGTTGCCGCATGTCGGACATTGGGCGACAAGCTCCGGATTTTGTGCGACGGGCTGCCCCCACGTGTTGCCCTGAGGCTGTGCGGCAGGTTGCTGGATGGGTTGTCCCCATGGATTGCCCTGAGGTTGGGGTGCGTGTTGCTGCGCTGGCTGTCCCCAAGGATTGTTCTGAGGTTGGGGTGCGTGTTGTTGCGCGGGCTGCCCCCATGGATTGTTCTGAGGCTGGGGCGCGTGTTGCTGCGCGGGCTGTCCCCAGGGATTGTTCTGAGGCTGGTGTACGGGTTGCTGCGCGGGCTGCCCCCAGGGATTGTTCTGAGGTTGGGGTGCGGGTTGCTGCGCGGGCTGTCCCCATGGGGTATTCTGACTTATGGCAGGGTTGCCTGCGGCACCCGCAGCCATAGAGTGTGTGTTATTATAAGATGCACGTGCAATGTCTAAAGATGCTTCGCACTTCGGACAATTTTTAAGCTTTATAGAATTAAGCTTTCCACATTCGGGGCATTTTACAAATGGCATAGTATATTGGTTTATGAGATATGAATACAGTATCTTGCAAATTTACGCAAAATCTGCAAGAAACAATGTTAACATGCCCAAAATTTCAGATTAAAACCGCCAATGTTTGTGTTAAAAACCTATGTGTTAGAGAAAAATAAATATATTTTATTAAAATGGCAGATCGCAGGAGTAATCAATATCGCTATCCATAATGGCGTAAATATTGTTGTCTTTAAAGATTCCGGCCTGTTTCTGAAGTTTATTAAGATACGTTTTCTTTATAAAGCTATTGTCTATTTCCTGACGGCGTGCCTTGCTTAGATTTAAATATTCTTCATTGCAGTCGATGCCAAGAAAGCGTCTGTTTAAGAGATTGGCGGCAATCCCGGTTGTGCTACTCCCGGTAAATGGGTCTAAAATCCATGCCCCTGAAGAGGTTGAGGCTTGTATTATACGGGATAAAACGCATAGCGGTTTCTGTGTCGGATGCTTGCCGCATGATTTTTCCCAACGGGCAATTGCAGGCAATCTCCACACATCACGCATCTGAGAACCGCCGTTTAGTTCTTTCATCAGCTCGTAGTTGAATATATGTGGCACATTTTTATTTTTGCGTGCCCAGATGATATATTCGGCTGAATATTTGAAATATCTGCAAGATATATTGGGCGGAGGATTAGTTTTTTCCCAAGTAATACAATTAAGAATTTTGAAATTAAGTTCGGTGAGACATCTTGCTATGGAGAAAATATTGTGAAACGTGCCACTTATCCAAATAGTTCCGTTCTCTTTTAACTTATTACGACAAGCGGATATCCATGTTTTGTCAAACATATAATCTTCTTCATATCCCTTTGATTTATCCCAGCCGCCTTTATTGACGCATACCATTTTGCCGCTTTGTACACTTATTCCGCCATTTGATAAATGATAAGGTGGATCGGCGAAGATCATATCGAATTTAAAGTCAAAGGACTCAAGCATTTTGATACAATCCCCGCGGAGCAGAGTAAAAGTTCTGTCTGTAGATTTGTAATAGGCCGATGGCATTTGGCAAAAAAGAATTTAGACAAGCTCTTAGACTAATACCTCGGTGATTATCCCGTTTTCGAGGTCGGTAATATTATATAGATTGTCAAGAATGTCGAACGTTTCTTTCAGATTGTTCTTTGCCTTATGCCAACCACAGCCATCTGTAATCCAAATGAATTTGAAATAATTCAAGTCTTTGGTCTCAGATGTGATGGTCTTGTAGCTTCGGGCTGTTTCATTTAATTTTGAGCCACTGCTTGTGTAAAAATTTGTTTCTATTCCGTATATAGTATTTTCTCCTTTTACTACGAAATCAAATCTTTTCTCAGTGCCGCCATTGTTTGATATGGAAGAGAGATCGATGTTCCAGCGTGCCTCTATTTCATGGATATACATTTCTTTGAAATAGTCAACACCTTTTACCAGGCCGGCTTTGAGCAGATATCCCTCGACAATGTTTTCCATAAGATGACCTCCACGGTTTTTGCGGCCGTTAGAATCCAGTCCGACCTCAATACCTGTGACATAATCTACAAGGTTGTTGATTATATGGTTCTCAATCAGATTAAACAGACCGGTTTTTCTCATAAAAACCGTGTATTCCTCAATTGTGCAATTCGGCTCGTTGAAATGAAAATCAAATTGTCCGTCCTCATCCATTGCCATAATCTCAAACTCTCTTTTGGCAAGGAGTATCGGTATGCACTTGAGTGTTTCAGGATATTGTTTTAAAATATTTTTGAATTCTTCTTCGATATTCTTTGAGCCGATTAACGAGTTCAAAATATTCAATGGTATCCTTATGCTATTGACATTCCTGTATACTTTGTCAAAGTCAACATAATATTTATAATCAGCGATTGATTGTCGGAAATTGGCAATCCATGCATTGAAGTCTCTCATGATAATTAACGGTTTCGGATGTTGGATATCATTATTTCTGAAATATAGCCTCTGCCAGACCCTTTAGAGTTAATAGCTCTTGGTGCCAATACACGTTTTATATTAAACTTTCTATAAAGATTATCAAAGAAGTCGTCATTATTATTGGTATTCTGTGGGTCTGAGTTGCTTGCCATGAATATTGACTTTTTCAAAGCAATTCTATCGCAGAAATTTTTAAGTCTCGTTTGCTCTGCATCATCGAATCCATCCTTGGAATAAGAGGTGAAATAAGATGTGTCGGATAGAGGACGATATGGCGGATCCATATAAAACAATGAGTCGGGACCGGCGTAATGTTCTGTCTGTTCGAAATCGCCGCATAATATCTCTACTTTCTGAAGCAACCCGGAGTCTGCTCTTAGTGTGGTTTCATCGCAAATGAGAGGTGTGGAATATCGTCCGTGGGGCACATTGAATTTTCCTTTGGAATTAACCCGATACAGGCCGTTAAAGCATGTTCTGTTAAGGAAAATGAATAATGCCGCTGTCTCCACATCTGAATTATTCTCATTATTGAATTGATTCCTTTGAGTAAGGAAGTAATCTTTTCGATTATCTTCGTCAAGAACTGTATATTCTATCTGCATACGGGATAGTTGTGTGATAAGGCTTTCCACATCATGTTTTATCACTCGATATGTGCATATTAGTTCGGCATTAATGTCATTGATTATTGCGTTTTCTATATTTGGATATTCCTGCAATATCCAGAATAACACAGCTCCTCCGCCCACAAACGGTTCCACATAAGTCAGTGACTTACGTTGTGAAAAGTCGTGTGGAAGTGACTTCTTGATGTCCCCGAGAAGTCTTGTTTTTCCGCCGGCCCATTTTACGAACGGTTTTGCAAGATATGTATTGGTTATACTCATGAATCAATATATTCTTCACAAATTTAGCATTTTTTTGTCAATATATATGCCGTGACGAATATATTTGAATGATATGTCGGTATAATTATGACAATCAATCTGACCGGATTGTATGCGGATTGCTGCTGTTTAGATGAGCGAGAGGTATTTTTCGGCTATGTCGCGGGCGTTGAAGCGTTGGCGGATTATTTCGTGTTGTTTTTCGCGGTCGAGGTTGGCTGTCAGGGCCCAGCGTATGCCTTCGGCTACGTCGCGCGGATTGCAGTATTCGGCTATGTAGCCTGTGACTTTGTGGTCGATTATGTCAATCTGTCCGCCCCTGCCGAACGATACGGGGGTGGCTCCGGCCGACATACCTTCGATAAGCGTGCCTCCGAGGGTCTCGTAGAGTGACGTCGACAGGATGACATCGGTCTGTACGAGAAGCTGGTGGAGCGAAGTGTGGTCGCTGATAGTGCCGCATGCCACGTGGGGGAAACGGAGTTTCTGAAACAGGTCTTCGCGGTCGGTCTTGCCGAAGAAAACCGCTATGGTGCCTGCTGCGATTTCGGGTGACTCGTCCATGAGTATGTTGAGCGCGTCGATGGCGTAAGGAAGTCCTTTCACGGGGTCGTCGAGCTTCGCGGCTCCGAATGCTATTATATGTTTGAACTGCCGGCGTGTCTGCGAGGTGAACGGTTTGTCGGATACGGTGCGGAACATGTCGGAGGGGAATGCGTTGTGTATCACCGTGATTTCCTTGTCGCGCAGCAACGAGCTCTTTTGCGCGCACTGTTTCACCCAGTTGCTTACGGCCACGAATTTTATGTCGGTCTTGCTGTAGAGCGCTTTTTTCCTGAGCCATATTTTGTGCGACAGGTCGCCGGGCGATGACTTTGCGCCGAGATAGGGGCAGTCGCCGCATTGGGCGTGGTAGCGGTCGCACGAATAGGGATGGTGGCATATTCCGGTCATGCACCAGAGGTCGTGCATGGTCCATACGACAGGTTTGCCCATGTTGCAGATGCGCTGCATCTCATTCAGTGATACTGTGGCCTGGTTGACCCAGTTTACAAAGATTGCATCGGCTTTCTTCACGAGCGGGTGGCGGTGTATGTTCATGCCGGTCGAGCCTGTAGATATTTTGAACAGGTCGCGGCGGTTGAAGCCGTTGCGGGTGATGATGCCTATGCGCTCCTGTATGAATCGCCAGCCGCGCACGGGCCGCGTGCCTATCTGATGCACGTGCGGGTCATCACCTATTTTGTTGAACACCAGCATGTCGGCTTCATGTCCGAGCGCCTGCAGGGCTTTCATCAGCCGGTAGGTGACAATCGCAGCGCCCCCGAGTAGGTCGTTGTGGCTCAGCAATACGATACGTTTCTTTTCCATAATCGCCTTGATTACGTCATTTTTTAACAGGACGGGCCAATGGCTTTTCTTTTATCCAGATGAGTGCCCCGAAGGCTATGAGAAGCACGCCGCGCACCGTGAAATCGAGTATCTCGATGCCGGTGGTGATGAGTATCGCTCCCCCGTAGAGTGCCGCCGCGCACAGTATGTATAGGCTCAGGCGGGGCAGGTCGTAGTTGATGGGGTATTTTTTCTGACCGATGAGATACGATGCCGCCATCATGGCGCCGTAGCAGCAGAACGCTGCCCAGGCGCAGGCCATGTAGCCGTAGCGGGGCACGAACAGTATGTTGATGGCGAGGGTGATGGCCAGTCCGCCGAGGGAGAACCATGTGCCCCATATCGTGCGGTCGGTGAGTTTGTACCACAGCGACAGGTTGAAGAATATGCCGAAGAAGAATTCGGCGGCCATCACTATCGGCACCACGCGCAGGCCGGAGAAGTAGCGCGGCGAGATGAAATATTTGAGCACGTCGAGGAAGAACATCACCCCGAGGAAGATGAACAGCCCGAAGATGACGAAAAATTTCATTGCGTCGGCGTATGCGCGGCGTTTGTCGCCTCCTCCCTCCTTGTTCCTGTCGAAGATGAATGGTTCGTAGGCGAAACGGAACGCCTGTATGAACATCACCATGACGATGGCTATCTTGTAGTTGGCGCCGTAGATACCGAGCTGTTGCGAAGCGTCGGCCGGGTCGTCGACCAGAAACGGCAGCAGTATCTTGTCGATGGTCTGGTTCATGATGCCGGCCACGCCGAGTATCAGCAGCGGGAAGCTGTAGCGTATCATCTCGCGCCACAGACGGCCGTTGAAGCTGTAGCTTACGCGCAGTTCGGGCATGAGAAGAAGCAATATCGCCATCGACGACAGCAGATTGGCCAGGAATATGTAGCCTATGCCGAATCCGGGGTCGTAGAACCAGTCGATAAGCCCGGGGGCATGCTCCTGTATCCACGGGCAGAGTATGAGGAAGAAGAGGTTGAGGCCTATATTGAGGCCGATGTTGACGAATTTGAGTGTGGCGAAGCGCACGGGCCTCTTTTTGTAGCGGAGATAGGAGAATGGTATCGAGCAGTAGGCGTCGAGCCCCACTGCGATTGCCATCATCCAGATGAACGACGGGTGGTCGCCGCAGTTGAGCGCGTCGGCTATCTGCGGGGAGAAGAGACATGCCACGATGATGAAGAGCATCGAGGAGGTACCTACCGATATGAGTGTCGTAGAGTAGACCTGCGTGGGGTTGTTCCACCGCTCATGGTTGGCGAACCGGAAAAATCCCGTCTCCATGCCGTAGAGCAGTATGATGAGCACCAGCGCCACGTAGGCGTAGATGTTGGTGACAATACCGTACTGCTCGGCGGGAAACAGATATGTGTACATCGGCACCAGGCACCAGTTAAGGAACCGGCCCACGATACTGCTCACACCATATATGGCAGTATCCTTCATCAAACTCTTTACTCCTGCCACAGTGCTGCGTTATTTCTTTTTAGGAGTTTTTGCGCTTTCAGTCTTCGGCGTGCGTTTGGCCGGCGTGCGGTCGAGGCGGAGCACCTGCGCCGAGCGTGCGGGCAGATACAGTTTGAGCCATTCCTTGCCTGTCGGGGCATACAGCTCGTCGTGCTGCGTGAGATGCTCCACGCTGTCGTCGATGTTGCCGAATCCGCCGTACTGCTTGTCGTCGGACGACAGCACAACCTTGTACTTGCCTGCCGGAGCGAGTATGCCGTAGCCGGTGAACGACTTGAACGGGCTGAAGTTGAACACGAACACGAGGTCGCCGCGACGGAATGCAAGCACCTGGTCGTCGTCCTTCTCCCACAGCTTCTCGATGCTGAGTGCCTGGAAGTTGATGACGCGGCTCACAAGCTCGACCATAGCGTTGTCAAACGCGTTGAGATACTTGTATTTCAGGTCCTGGCGGTCGACAAGGTCCCATTGGCGGCGGGCATACTTGTAGCTCCAGCCGTTGCCTTCGCGGGGGAAGTCGATCCACTCGGGGTGGCCGAACTCGTTGCCCATGAAGTTGAGGTAGCCGCCGTTGATGGTGGCGAGGGTGACGAGACGTATCATCTTGTGCAGCGCGATGCCTCGGTCGACGGTCATATTGTTGTCACCGACCATCATGTGCCAGTACATCTGGTCGTCGATGAGACGGAATATCACCGTCTTGTCGCCTACGAGCGCCTGGTCGTGGCTTTCGACGTATGATATTGTCTTCTCGTCGCTTCGGCGGTTGGTGAGTTCCCAGAATATCGAGGTTGGGTGCCAGTCCTCGTCTTTTTTCTCCTTGAGAGTCTTTATCCAGTAGTCGGGTATGCCCATGGCCATGCGGTAATCGAAACCGATGCCGCCGTCCTTGATTTTCACGGCGAGACCGGGCATGCCGCTCATCTCCTCGGCTATGGTGATGGCGTTGTGGTTGACGGCGTGTATCAGTTTGTTGGCGAGAGTGAGGTATGTGATGGCGTTGACGTCCTGTGCGCCGTTGTAGTAGTCGCCATACGAGCAGTATGCCTGTCCGAGGCCGTGGTCGTAGTAGAGCATCGAGGTCACGCCGTCGAAACGGAAGCCGTCGAATTTGAATTCCTCAAGCCAGTATTTGCAGTTGGAGAGGAGGAAATGCAGCACCTCGTTCTTGCCGTAGTCGAAGCAGAGCGAGTCCCATGCCGGGTGCTCGCGGCGGTGGTCGCCGTAGAAGTACTGGTTGTATGAGCCGTCGAGGCGTCCTAAGCCCTCGTTCTCGTTCTTGACGGCGTGGGAGTGCACTATGTCCATGATTACGGCTATGCCGAGTTCGTGAGCCTTGTCGATGAGGCTCTTAAGCTCTTCGGGGGTGCCGAATCGGCTTGAGGGGGCGAAGAAACTCGACACGTGGTAGCCGAACGAGCCGTAATACGGGTGCTCCTGTATGGCCATTATCTGTATGGCGTTGTAGCCGTCGGCATGAATGCGGGGCAGTATGTTGTCGCGGAATTCCACGTAGGTGCCTACGCCTTCGCGCTGCTGCGCCATGCCTATGTGGCATTCGTAGATGAGCAGCGGACGCGTGTCGGGCACGAAGCTCTCCACTTTCCATTCGTATGCTTTCTTCGGGGTCCACACCTGCGCTGAGAAGATATGGCTCTGCTCGTCCTGCACGACGCGTGTGGCGTAGGCGGGGATGCGTTCGCCTTCGCCGCCGTCCCAGTGTACTTTCATCTTATACAGCTGGCCATGCTTCATACCCCGCGGACCTACACGCAGTTCCCACACGCCGTTGTCGAGGCGTTTGAGAGCGTATTTGGGCGACTCCTGCCAATCGGAAAAATCGCCGATAAGCGTGATGGCGGTAGCGTTGGGCGCCCATTCGCGGAACACCCAGCCCTTGTCGTCGCGATGAAGGCCGAAATAATTGTGTGCGTTGGCAAATCCTTCAAGATTGCGGTTCCCTTTTATGAGTTCTTTTTCTTTTCTGACGGCATCTTCATGGCGCCCTTCGATAGCGGGAGCATACGGCTCAAGCCACGGGTCATTTTTGATAATATTAAGCATATACGGTTTATAAGAATGTTGCAACAAAAGCCCCGGTGCGGTTGTCGCCAAGTCCGGCGGCTTATTTCCCACAAACATAACCATTTTTTTCGACAGCGCAAAATTTTTCTTCACCGAAGCTAATACAAAACTAAATTTCACCATTAGAGAGTGTTGCAAAACTTCCAATGGTAGGGACGCACGGCCTGTGCATCCGGAAGGAGATGATTGATTATCAGTGTATTATCGGACGCATAGGCCGTGCGTCCCTACTTTGTTAGCCGAAATTTCGAAGTTTTGTAACAACCTCTTTAGGGGGGGGTAATAAAAATCTTCTCCTTGCCTCTCCCGACTCACATAAAATTGATTATCTTTGTAATCAAAGAATTATCCCAAGACATATCACTAATCTTTATGGATAACGGGCAGATTATATTATTTCAGACACAGAGTGGCGAAACGAAGATTGAGGTCAGGCTTTCCAATGAGACTGTGTGGCTTACGGCTGACCAGATGGCTGAACTGTTTCAACGTAATAAGTCGACTATTTCAAGACATATCAGGAATGTGTTTGATAGCGGAGAGCTGGAGCAGACCCGAACTGTTGCATTTTTTGCAACAGTTCAAAATGAAGGCGACCGGAAAGTAGAAAGGAGCCTTGCATATTATAATCTCGATATGATTATCAGCGTGGGTTACCGTGTCAATTCGCATCGCGGTGTTCAGTTCAGACAATGGGCTACTCAGGTGTTGAAGGAATATATGGTCAAGGGATTTGTCCTTAATGATGAATTGTTGAAGAATGCAGGCAAAGGGAATTATTTCGATGAGCTGTTGGCCCGGATACGCGATATACGTAGCTCGGAGAAAGTATTTTATCGCAAGGTGCTTGAAATATACGCACTGAGCATTGATTATGATCCCCGTATGTCCATTACGCAGCAATTCTTCAAGACCGTGCAAAACAAGATGCATTTTGCCGCTCACGGGCATACAGCTGCCGAAGTAATCTATGACCGTGCAGACGCCGAAAAGGATTTTATGGGACTGACAACATGGCGCGGAGCGTTGCCTACCCGGCATGAGGCTGAAGTTGCTAAAAATTATCTTTCGGAGGAAGAAGTAGATATGCTCAATCGTATTGTTAACCTATATCTCGATTTTGCTGAACTTCAGGCCAAGAGCCATGTCCCGATGTATATGAAGGACTGGATTAAGAAACTTGATGACTTCCTCTCGTTGTCAGGTAAAGAGTTGCTTACACATGCCGGAACTGTCTCAGCTGAAGTTGCCAGATTGAAAGCCAACGAGGAATACGACAAATTCCGGGAGCGTGCCCAATTTCAGCTTTCTCCTGTTGAAATGCACTTTATTGAAGCTTTTGAAGCTGAGCGAAAGCGCGTGGAAGGCATAAAATAATAGCGACCGGTACGATCATCAAATCAGTGCGGTTCACTTCGGTAACGAGTGAACTGCACTTTTTCAGTGGTGGCGCGCGTTGACTGCTGCGTACCATAGCAGGATAATTTATTATTTAGCAATAACTTTCGCGGTATTTTATTGCATTATAGTGAAAAATGTTTAACTTTGCCGGTGCATGTCGTCCGCGGAGGCCCGATGTGGGCTGAGGGGCGGGGTGCTGACATTTTTTTGAAAGCGTTTACCATAGCGCTCTTTCTTGACAGTTAGAAACTTCGCAACTTTCATTGATACGTCAGGAATGAGGCAGCGGTAGATGGCTTATGTGGATATGTATTTACACTGATCCGTGGCGGCGATGCGCGAGCATTGCACCGTCGGACAGTCAGCATATTTGCGTGAGGCCTCTGCACGTTGCCCGTTCAACGTATCAGGGCAATGCGAAGGCCTCTAACTGTGGGACGGGCAACAGGTACTGACCTTGCGCTTTTTGTTTATCCGATACCATTAACGCCGACGAGGAGGTCCCGACGCACACATTTTTTGCACTATGAAAAAATTTCTACTCCCGGCATTAGCCGCGTTGCTCGCCTTCCCCGCGATGGCGCGCGACTTCACCTACACCTACGAAGGGCAATCACTGGTGTACACTGTTATCGACGAAACTGCCAAAACCTGTATGGTAAAATGCGGCGCTCCCCTCACCGTTAATCCCGATGAGGAAACGGGCGAACTGTCCGGCTATTATCTTCGTGGAGAAATGAACGGCTGGGTCGCTACCGAAGAATGGGAGTTCCGCACCACCGATACTGACGGCGAGTATATAATCCGTAATTGCACATTATCAGCAGGTGGTTTCAAAGTGGCAGATGCCAATTTTGAATTAAATTGTGGCGGTGCCTATCCATCGCTCGATGGTACTCCTTGTCAAATTTATAATGGTGCAGGTTCCAATTGTCTGATTTATGAAGATTTTACCGGTGACATAATCTTCAATATAAAACATATTGTTAACTTGTATTATGAGTATTACATTACTTTTGTGCCGGAATACTCGAAAATCATCAAAGGCAGGCTTGATATTCCCGCTAAAGTTTCCGACGGCACCAACGAATACACAGTAACGAGAATTGCCGATAAAGCTTTCTATCAGTACACCGGCATGACCTCTGTCACTTTGCCAAATACAGTTGTTTCGATAGGCAACCTTGCATTCGCCTGTTGCAGTGGTCTCAACAATGTGCAACTTCCCGGCTCTCTTCAAGAAATCGGCAACTCTGCATTCTCTATGTGTTCCGCTCTTGAGACTATCGATATCCCTTCGTCTGTGAATAGTATCGATAAATATGCTTTCACCAGTTGTGCCAAATTGGAGGCTATCAATGTAGATGATTCAAATAAGTGGTATTCATCTGTTGAGGGTTGTTTGGTCGATAAGGGAACTGCAACACTCATCAAATGTCCCGAAGGGAAAAAGGGAGACTTGGTGGTTCCATCTTCGGTAACATCAATAGAGTTTGGCGCAATACAAGATTGTAACGTATTGGGCTACATTAAAATTCCGAACTCGGTAAAAGAATTACCAAAATTATTCGCATATAACTGTGCGAAACTACAGACTGTCAGCCTGCCCGCCGCTATTGAAAAAATCGGTGCCGGTTCATTCCTTGAATGTCCGGACCTGTATGAAATCAATGTGGAGGAAGGGTGTAAAAATTACTATTCGCTTGATGGCGTCCTGTTCTCCAACATTGACAACAATACGACGCTCGTCAAATTTCCTGAAGCTAAAGGGCTGTATACATATTACCCCGAAGGGTATAACATCCCGGAGGGCGTAAAGACAATTGGTGAAACCGCATTCTATAAAGCTTTTCTCAATTATGTGAACATCCCCTCCACCGTAACCTCTATCGGGGCGGACGCGTTTGAACTCGCTATTTTGAATTCCATCACAATTCCCTCTTCGGTTGAGTCGATAGGCAATTCCGCATTTTATCAAAATTCCCAGCTCTTCTCCGTGTCAATCCCAAGTTCGGTCAAAACATTTGGTGAAAATATCTTTTCGGGCTGCTCCATGTTGGCTAATGTATATTATAACACCGATACACCCGTAGCCTTCGAAGATCCTACTGCATTTATTTCCACCAATGCTACGCTTTTCATTCGTTCTGAAGGCGTAGAAGCCGCTAAAACAACCGCCCCCTGGAGTAAGTTTAAAAACATCGTAGCCTACGATTTCGACAACATAAACAATAAGGATTATTACCTTGTAGGTGATTTCAACGACTGGACCAACGGCGCGGAAGATTACAAATTCACTCCCGTCGGCAACGGTGACTATGAACTCGATTATACCGGCACACTCGTTGAATTCAAAATTACTGACGGCACATGGGATGAAGAAGGGTGTTTCGGTCTGAACCGCTACAGCTATGGAATCTACCAAGGAGGTTCATGTTGTCCTCTCGTTCAGCCCGGCGATAACATCTCCGCCGGCACGTTGACAGGCCTTGTTAATCCGCACTTTGTCTTTAACCCCTCAGAAAGGATATTATCCTACACATGCGACTTTGTCGAACTATCATACACCTACGAAATCTGGGGTAATTTCCCGACCGGAGGAGATGAATGGGCAGCCATCGGAATGCGCAGTGATAACAACGACGGACTGTGGACTGCTAAGAATGTCGTCGCTGAAAATGAATGTCAGTTCTTACTGCGTCAGATGCGTGATGACGGCAAAATATTGTTCTGGGGACATTCTACTGACGGCGCTTTGATTACAGGGCCGGGAACATACGTCGTAGGGTGGCAGGATTACAACTTCTCCATCGCCCCCGGAACATGGGATCTTATGTATGACGAGAGAACCGGCATGCTGACAGTATCTGCGGCTTCCGGATCGGTCGACGGCATCGAAGTCGACGACAATGTCGCCCCAGTCTACTACAACCTCCAGGGAGTACGTGTCGACAATCCCGCCAGCGGCCTCTACATTGTAGTCCGCGGCAACAAAACAACCAAAGAATACATAAAGTAACCCCGCTGTTTCTTAATTACTTAAAGAATTAAATTAGAAAATTAAAGTGATGGAAAGAATTATAAATAAATTACTTATTGCACTGATAGCATTGTGTAGTTCGTCATCAGTTTTTGCGTATGATATTCTTGACAATGGAATATATTATAACATCAATAATAATGATAATTTACTTTCCGTAACCGTTACAAATAGTGGAACCGCTGATGGATATATTGGAAATGTGATTATTCCTGAAAGTATAATTTACGATGGAAAAATATATAAAGTCACTTCAATAGGAAATTCAGCATTCAGTAATTGCAGTAATTTGTCAGAGATATTTATTGGAAATTCCGTGACTGAAATTGGAGGTTGGGCATTTTCTGGATGCGTAAATCTGAAATCAGTTAAAATACCTGATTCAGTCACATCAATAGGTAGTTCTGCATTTATAGGTTGCAGTAGCTTGACAGAGATAATTATAGGTAAATCTGTCAAATCAATATCGAGTTCTGCATTTTGTGATTGTATCAATTTGATATCGGTGAAATTACCGGATAATATTGAATCAATAAGTTTTGGCCTATTTAATCGTTGTAGCAGTCTGGCATCTATAACAATCCCTAATTCAGTCAAATCAATTGATGACAGAGCTTTTGAATATTGTAGTAATTTAACTTCGGTAACAATTCCTGACTCAGTTATCAAAATCGGACAGAGTGCGTTTGCTTTCTGCTACAGTTTGTCTGAGGTATCTATTGGAGATTCTGTCACGTTGATAGGTAACTCTGCATTTGATTGTTGTAAAAGTCTTAGCTCAATAACAATCCCCAATTCCGTTACTAAAATAGACGGACAGGCTTTTTGGGGCTGTAGCGGGCTTGTTTCAGTAATTATAGGAAATTCCGTGAAATCAATGGAACCACATGCATTTTATGGATGCAATAACATTTCAAGAATTGATTGTTATGCAGAATCTGTCCCGAAAATATATTATAATACTTTTACTTGTTATACAGCCGACTTGCACGTTCCAAAAGGAACGGCTACATTGTATAAGGATGCCGATTATTGGAAATTATTTGGTAATATTGTTGAAGATATTAAACTGAGTGGAGTAACAGAAATTAGGGCGGATGACAGTTCCGATAAAGAGCTTTTTACAGTTTATGATCTTCAAGGTCGTAAAATGAATATAACAGATCGGATGCAACTCAAAAGTTTGAATAAAGGAATATATATAGTAAACGGCAAGAAATTACTCGTTAAATAAAAATATTAGTGTCCGCCAAACTTTAACGGACAGTAATATTTTTTGACTAATAATTCTAAAGTAACCCCACAGACTTAATCCGAATACTCCCGATGGCGCATCAGAATGACTGATTTTGATGCGCCATCTTATTATGTATCATAAAATTGATTATCTTTGCGAATATCCTTTTAAAATGAAAAGGATCATAATATGTATACCATTTAAATTCAAAAATACGTTTAAAGGTATACGACATATACCTTTAAACGTAAATTCAAACAAATGGATAAACTTCAGACGCTCTATAAAAACTGGCAGATGCTTCAGCCATTGAATGCGAGAAAGCAGCATTTATTAAGCCAACGTTTTTCTGTTGACTATAACTTCAACAGCAACCATATTGAAGGAAATACTCTGACTTACGGTCAGACCGAATTATTGCTGCTTTTTGGGAAAGTCGTAGGCGAAGGAGAGTTGAAGGACTTTATTGATATGAAAGCGAGCCAGGTGGGAGTAAAGATGATGACTGAGGAGGCTAAATTTAAGGAGCAGCCTTTGACGCAGAATTTTATAAGACAACTTCACAAAACATTGCTTCGTGAGGATTATACTGTTTACCGGCAGCTTCCGGGGGGCATTACGACAAGCTATATAGTCCACGCCGGACAGTATAAAACTCGGCCAAACAGCGTAATCACGCGTTATGGTGATCGGTTTGACTACGCTTCGCCGGAGGAAACGCCGGCATTGATGACATCGCTTGTCGATTGGTATAATGAGGCTGAAAAGTCGGGGGCGTACACGCCGGTAGAACTGGCGGCGTTGTTCCATTACCGATATATCCGTATTCACCCGTTTGAGGACGGTAATGGCCGTATTGCGCGCCTGTTGGTAAATTATATTCTTGCGCGGCATGACTGGCCTATGGTAGTAGTCAGGAGTCGGAACAAACAGCAATACTTAGAGGCCCTCCACAAAAGCGATGTCGAGATAGGACAAATCCCTTCTGATGGTGCTAATGCCGAGCTGAAACAAATACGCCATTTCCTTAAGTATTTTAAAACACTGGTTGAAGTTGAATTGAAATACGATATAGATTTCGTCACCGAAACGTCGCCAAATGTCTGGTGGTATGACGGACAAAAGATTGTATTCCGTTCTTCTTCAACTCCAATGCTGTTACAGGCAATGCAATCTGATTCCGATATTACGATTGAAGGACTGGCTCTACATGCCGGAATATCGGTCGGGGCTGTCAACAAGCAGTTACGTCAACTTCTGAAGAAAGGCTATATTCAGCGAAGTGAGACTGACGGTAGCTGGAGGATTTTTGCATCTTCCTCAATATAACTTGCTCCCGCCATAATGTAAATGGCAAAACTGAAAAGTATCTGAGAATGGATCCTAATGACCGTAATATTTATCGCAGTATTAGAAAAATAGCCGATATGAATAGCTCCGTTTCACGGTAGGATACATCAAACGATTCCTATTCCCACATAGTTTCTCTGGCACCGGATGCAAATCAGCCCGGCTCTCCCGATAAAACGGGGTGGGGACGGGCTGAAGTTTTATTGGTGCTGTGATGTGCGGGCTACTTGACAATAACCTTGGCGGTTGCGTTGCCGCTGCCTGCAGGTTCGTATGAGCAGATGGCGGCGTATTGATGAGATGCGAATTCTGTTCTACCGGCAGGACGATGCTTTCATTGACATAATCAGGCGGTTTTTTGTCGGCGGTATATTTGCCTTATGGTAAGCACAATTGCCATTACGATATAGTACAGACTTATTGCCAGGCCTATCCACCACCAGATGCCGTAGGCAGCCGTGTGCAACGGCGCTTTGCAAAGGGCGGTATCGGAAAACAGGGTGAAAATAGAGTAGTATGGAGCGAATGTGCCGTGCATAAGCCCCATGAACCAGCCGTATTCATGTTCAATGTTTATCGGAAACAGCAACGCGAACGCGAAGATTACGATTATTTTTACATAAAGGCTCTCCGTGTAGCAACCTGTCTTTCCTGCATTTTCTTTTTCTGTCATAATTCAAAATCTTGGCAAGATATGTCTATGTCATCTCGGTTAATGAAGGTGTCGTAAAACTCTAAATAGTAGGGACGCACGGTCTGTGCGTCCGATAATTTGTTGATAATCGGCACATACTTCACGGACGCACAGACCGTGCGTCCCTACAACTGGAGGTTTTGTAATACACAGAGCTTTAAGTATTTAGGAGTTTTGAAAAATTGCACGAGTTCGTGCAAAATCTTAGATTAACGTGTACTTGCGGGGTGCTTCTACCCCTCGACCCGGAAGATGGAGAAGTTGACCGAGCCGTAGGCACGGTGTTCCATGAAGCCGGGAAGGTTGGAGAAGTCGTATTTTTTCGAGTGCTCTATCACTACGAGGGTGCCCGGTTTCACCAGGCGTGAGTTGAGGATGGCTCCCGGTATGTCGCCGAATCCGGGGAGATCGTAGGGCGGGTCGGCGAACACTATGTCATAGCTTTGCGAGGCCGCGGTGATGAAACGCAGCGCGTCGGTGCGCAGTGCCGTCAGGTTGTCGGCGCCGAGCTGTGAGGCTACCTTGCGTATGAAGTTGTACTGCGTGGCGGCTTTTTCTACCGCTGTCACCGACGAGCAGCCGCGCGACAGGAATTCAAACGTGATTGCTCCCGTGCCGGCAAACAGGTCGAGAGCCGTAGGCTCTTCCTCGAAGTCCACGAGATTTTCCATGACGTTGAATATGTTTTCGCGGGCAAAATCGGTGGTGGGACGTGCCGTGATATTGGTCGGCACATCGAATCGGCGACGACCGTATTTTCCTCGTATTATTCGCATAGCGGTAGTATTATCAGGTCAAAAGGCGCTTTCATGGCGTCGGCTCCGGCCCGGAACATCGCCGAGGGGAATATCATCGGCATGACGTACGGACGGAATTTGCGCAGCAACGGCATCAGTGCGTCGCGCTGTTCGCGGTCGCCCCCGATAAGTATCTCCGATATTTCGTCGGAAATATCTTCCGTGCAGTTCAGTATGTAGAACGCGGCGTCGTTGATGTCGCGGTATTCGAAGCGGTTGAGCAGGTGCAGCGAGTTGGAACTCATCACCACGATGTCGAGCGAACGTCCGCGCATATTGACGAATACCTTGACGGTATTTCCCTTGGTGAGGTTGGCGTGGCAGTAGCGCGTGAACGGGTGTATGGAGTTGTGCAGCCTGATGTTGGGAAACGTGCGCCGCAGGAAATTGACAACAGGAGTATCTGCCGGAGTGAGCAGACGCGCCCCGAAAGTGTCGAGGCGGTCATCGATGACGGTATGTCGCCGGTCAATGTCGCTGTCGGCCTCTCGGAGAAGCGCTATATGGTCGCAGGCGTCGGCTATCGCATCGGGCACGGCCATGAAGCGTCGGCTTTCGATTATCGCTGTCGTGGTCTTGAAGTCGCTAAGCAGCAAAGGATTGTCGTAGATGAATGTCTCAAGTTGCTTGAGGCTGTCTCCTCCGTCGGCGCCGAGTTCACAGTGGCGCAGCAGCAGCGAGTTGTCCTCCAATGGGTTGTAGATCATGACATCAAGCGCCGTCACGCCAATGCGTAGGTCAAGACGGCAGTATGCCGGGTCGTTGACGAGGTCTTTGGTCAGTGGTGTCGATGTTGTCATTGCTGTTGGATTTATTTGTCGCGTGATTGAAGCGTCTATCGGCGTAATGTCCCGGGGTCGAATCTCTGACCTCCGAGGCCGGTGCCCGACTGTCGGTTGGTGTTGCCCGAACTGTTGCGTCCTGAGCCGCCGTAGCCGGGCGAATAGAAGTCATCCTCTTCTTCGTCCTCATCGGTGTTGTTTTCGTTGGCGTTGCGGTCGCGGTTCTTGGGCTTGTTTTTCTTTATCTCGTTGGGTCTCTGTGCCTCCACGGGAAGCTGGTTGATGTCCCATGTCTGGTTGATGTCCCAGTTTTTTTTCACGGCGAGTTTCTTGGGATAATAATATACATCCTCGGCCTGACGTTTTTCGCTTATCGAGCCGGTATCCCACTTGCCGTTGCGGTTGGCATCGACGTAGGCACGGGCATAGTAGGTGTTGGGGCTGACGAATGTGAATACGGCCGACCCGTCCTTTACCGGAGCTACTGCCACCGGTTTGTCCTGCGTGTTGAGCAGTTCCACCATCATCTCTTCTCCTGCAGGAATGCCGGTAAGATTGAATGTTATGGTGGAATAGTCCTCAAGTTTCTTGACGGTGAATTCGGAAGTCGCGGGCTTGTTGACATTTCCGTAAATGCCTGTCACTGCTGCCGAATCGACTTTGAGACGGTAGCGTTCCCCCTCCTTCCAGTCATGACGCAGCGTGAACGCCAGCTGGCGGTTGAGCGAGTCTCGCGTGATATGCTGCGCACCCATGTCGCGCCATACGGTGTCGACCCTCATCTCGAGGTGAATCATGCTCCCGATAATAGTATCGACGGGTTGGGAGGCGGTGAAATATAGCGGACGGTTCAGCTCCTGGTTCCCTTTGGTGCTCGTGTCGAAGGTCATGAACGCAGGTTCGTCGGTGAATACTGTGTCCCTTCCCTCCTCGCGCAGCTTTTTGAGAAGTTTCTCGCGCTCCTTGTCGCGCTTTTCGAGCGCTTTGCGGAAACTCGAACGGTCGCGGTTGAGCAACCGCAGCGTGTCGGTAGTCCACGACAGTTGGTCGAGCGTGTCCGTGCGCAGATAGCGCGCTTCTACGAGAAGAGTGTCGGTGGATATTACCCCCTTGTCTGTGAGCCAGTATGTTATGGAATCGCCTGCGGCGGAGTGGTCGATGCGCGATATTTCGTCGATGCGACGTCCCGCGGCCGGAGTGTTGAGCAGTGTCAGCACGGGCAGCGTGTCGGTGGGCGCGCCAAATTCCAGCGCTATGCGAGTGGAGTCGATGCGGGTATTGTTTTTGAGATACTGCGACCGGTAGTTCTCGTTGAACCATGTGAGCAGCAGGTCGTTAGGAAGATAGCGATGTCCCTGGCGCATCACAATCGAGTCCATGCCGTTGCTTGCGCGCAGCGTGTCGGTCACCATGATATTCACCACTTCAGGCACTACAGTCTGTCCTAAGAAAGCCACATCTTCCGAACGGTCCCAGTGATAGTCGCGGTTGAGGTCGTTGACGGCATAGAGATTGTAGGTGCCCGGCGCGAGATTGCGCAGCACGAACTGTCCGTACTGGTTGGTCTTGGCTATGCGCTCGAACGGCAGCGTGGTGATGGCCGTGTCCGACAGATTGGAGTATACGCCCACTATCATGCCCTGCGCGGGTTCGAGATTGCGGGCTTCGAAAAGCATCCCCGATATGACAAGGCTGTCGCGAGTGTCGCCCGTAGAGAAATCGAATGCGAATCCGTCGAGGATATTCCCCTCGTTGAGGTCACGTATGGCGTCGGAAAAATCTATGGTATATGTGGCGTCGTTTACGAGCGTATCGCGGAATTCCACCGTCAGGCGCTTACCGTTGGCCGATATCGACGGCGGCTGCTTCTGCACGGGCGATACCACGACCTTGTTCACCACATCCTCCATCTTGATATTCTCGTCAAAGAATATATTGATGCGGTTGCCGTTGAAGTTGAGTGTTCCCGGAGCCGGATTCGAACGCACGAACACCGGCGGCAACTCGTCGCGGTCGCCCCCCTCGGGACGCCCTATCGACGCACACGCAGCAAGCAGCATCACCACTGCCGCCATACATAATATTCTGACTATATTACTGTTTCTCACCTTTTTTGCGGTTTGTTATATGCAGTTATTTTAAGCCGTCCATCATTATTTGGTTATAAATAAAACATCTGATAGACTGGTATAACTTTTCTTATTGTATTCAAAGGTAATCTTTTTTAGTGAAGAAATAGAGAAATTTTTGATATAATCATCTACTTTTGGTTCTATTAAGGAAAATGCTCTTTTCATTTTCCAGGATTGTTCCGGATTTTCTGTGTCAGCGAGAATTAAATACAACCTGTTTTCTGCCCCGAAACGCATTTCTCCCTGATTTTCGTAGAGCCATTTCATCAGTTCGTATGGATTGTTGCCGGCTTCGATAATAATATTCCGGCGTATCAGGTTTAATTCATTGATTATTTCGTAATATCCTTGTTCTGCAAGCTTCTCGGTGAGTGTATAGACCTGTTGGCCGGTCGTTGAGGATTGATCTGCGGTTATATCGGTCTCTTTGCACTTGCATTTAAGCCATCCTAAAATATTTCTCCCTGATATTTCCTTGAATTTTAATTCCATGAACTGATTTGGGAAAAATGTCACTTTCAGGTCTATAGGGAAATTGCCAATGAAAAAGTCGACATTTTTAATTTCACCTACTGCAGAAATAACATTTGGATTACGCTTGAATAATGATTCGATAAGAAACGATGTCCAGTTGTTGTACCAGCTGTTCTGCACGTAATTCCATGCATTACTTGCAATTTCGCTCTGACGTGACTGTAGTTCTGTAAAATCACTTATCGTTTTTACATATCTGCTTATTAAATATTTGTCAAGTGAATTATTTTGGTCTCCTCCCCAAATATAACTTCTGACCTTATATAAATCATCTTTAAGCCGCTCGGTGTCCACATCCATCGCAGTGTACCACTCATGGTTCATTGCCTGAAGAAAGCGGTCGAGTATCGTCATGGCATCATTGCGGTTTTCAAGGAGATTGAACAACTCAATATTCTTTTCGGATACTTTTGTGCTTATGAGAGTTATATTGTTTTCTGCACAGAATTGGTTAATCTGTTTCAATCTGCATATAGCTCTGACTTTTAACCAAAGCAATCCGTTTTGATTGTTGTTGAAAGCATACATGTTATGCTCTCTGAATTCCTTGTCCCATAATTCAAAGCTATACATCCGGTATTAATTTAACGGTGTGCAGATAATAAGAATTTCACTACTGCCGGCAACACTTCCCTTGCCGCCGCGCCCAAAAAGATATGGCTTTCGTTCTATCTGTATTTTTCGGAATGGCTTTACCATATCCACTATCATGTCGATGCTCGGATAACTACGGTCATTATAACTTATAAGCCAATACGGGATATTCTCCGAGAGCGAGAACATTGACTTGAAACTGCCTATGATTTCTTTTTTTGTATCAAATCCGCTTGCTTTTTTGGGGCTGTATCTTTTTGTCCCGTTTATAAAATCTTTGTCTTTCCAATAATTGGTAAAAGTTTCGGGCAAGTGGTAGAAACTTTGGTAATCGGCATGGCTGTCGCAATAGGGAGGGTCGAAATACACCATATCGACGTTTGTCAATGTAGGCAGGAGATCTAAAATATTCTGATTGTAGGAAATGCATTTTTTCCCATTGTCAAAAATTGCGTTGTTATAATCTTTGACAAGTTCTGAAAATAATGTTTTCAGTGGTCTTATGAGGCTGCGGTTGCGTTTGACCCTGTCGGGATTGGAAGCATAGACAAGTGCCTGTGTATGTCCGAAATGTCCCATTGTTACTTTCCTTGTCATCGCGCGGTTCATTGTTGCTATGGCGAGTGACTTTTTATAGTCGTTTTCAAGGAATCTTATATTGCTTCGGAATGCGTCAAGAAACGCGGTTTCCTCCCTGACAAAAAATAAATCTGTGAAAATATTTTCCATCAGATTATAGTAAGTGGGATTGGAATTTGGAGAAAATAATATTTCAATGTCGTCAGGGGTAAGAATTTCGCCGCTGTTTTCCACAAGTGCTTTGCCAATCTCACTGTTGAATTTTAGAAAATCATTGGAAATTACAGACTTGCCAAGCTGTTTAAGCATGAATGCAACCGACTGCGAACCGCTGAAAGCATCGAGTATTGTAGTGGCGTCCTCCGGTATCCATTGGGCAATCCAGTCACAATGTATATATTTTGCTCCAAGGTATTGTGGCTTTGGAAATTTTATTGTGAAGAAATCTTGCTCATCAAATAGCGTTTGCTGTATTACAGGATATTGCTTCATGTCATATTCTCTCCAATGTTGGTACCCCGGAGCAGAATCGAACTGCTATCAAAAGTTTAGGAAACTTCTATTCTATCCGTTGAACTACCGGGGCATTTGGGTCGGTTGTTGTGTTTGAATCTGTTGTGATTTCAAACTGTTGGGAAAGCGTTCAAAATTTTAAATTCCGCGGTTAGAGACCGCGGCTACTATATCGTAGCGTTTGGTAATCAGATATGTAGAGGCCGCGGTTTTTAACCGCGGTTGATAAAATTAAATTTTGATATCACTTCCGGCACATTGCCGACGGGTGCAAAGTTAACGTTTATCTGCGACAATAACAAATGAAACTGTAGCTTAGGCCGCTCTTTTCATCGGTCTTTCTCTCGCTTTCGCTGAGTTTTTCCCATTCCGTGGAGCTGTATTCGGGGAAAAAAGTGTCGGCGGCGGGGCTGTCGGCATCGATCAGCGTCAGCTCCATGCGGTCGGCTGAGCCGATTGCCTGTCGGTAAATCTCGCCGCCCCCGATTATGAACACTTCCTCTCCCGCCCCCATCGCGAGAGCCTCGTCGAGCGACCCTGCGCGCTCTATGCCGGGCGCGCTGTAGTCAGTCCGCCTGGTTATCACTATGTTGCGGCGGTCAGGCAGGGCACCCTTGGGAAGCGACTCGAAAGTCTTGCGGCCCATCACCACCGTATGTCCTGTGGTAAGCGCCTTGAACCGGCGCAAGTCCTCGCGTATGTGGAATGCCAGGTCACCCCCGCGTCCTATCGCTCCGTCGCGCCCCGTGGCGGCTATGATTGTCACCATGTCTTGTCCTGTTTTAAGATTTATACCGATACGTCGGCCTTGATATGAGGATGCGGGTCATAGTCCACAAGCTCGAAATCCTCGTACTTGAAGTCGAATATGCTCTTGACATCCGGATTTATTATCATGCGAGGCAGCTTGCGCGGCTCGCGGGTGAGCTGCAGGCGTGCCTGCTCGAAATGGTTCCGGTAGATATGCGTGTCGCCCAACGTGTGCACGAAATCGCCGGCCTCCAGCCCTGTCACCTGCGCCACCATCATCAACAGCAACGCGTATGACGCGATGTTGAACGGTACGCCTAAGAAAGTGTCGGCCGAACGCTGGTAAAGCTGCAGCGACAGCCGTCCGTCGGCCACATAAAACTGGAAGAACGCGTGGCACGGAGGCAGCTTCATCGACGGGATGTCGGCCACGTTCCATGCGCTCACTATGATTCGGCGCGACGACGGATTATTCTTTATCTGGTCGATGGCCTCCGAAATCTGGTCGATGAACGTGCCGTCATACGCCGGCCACGAACGCCACTGATAGCCGTAGATATGCCCCAAGTCGCCGTTTTCGTCGGCCCACTCGTTCCATATCCTTACCCCGTGCTCCTGAAGGTATTTCACGTTGGTGTCACCCTTCAGAAACCACAGCAGCTCGTAGATGATTGACTTCAGATGCAGTTTCTTGGTCGTCAGAAGCGGAAATCCGTCGGCGAGATTGAACCGCATCTGGTAGCCGAACACCGAGCGCGTCCCGGTGCCCGTACGGTCCTCCTTGTCAGTGCCGTGCGTAAGTATATGGTCGAGAAGTTCGAGATATTGTTTCATTTGCAGTATATAATATAAAAGCAAAATTCACTAAAATTATCGATATATGCAAATGATTGCCGAATAATCGTCCACCTGCGCACCGCAAAGCGCCATACATTGCCGGACCGAAATTTCGTACTCCCGCAATCCCGTGCCCGTTTATCTGACCGCAATCTTTACCGTAACCGTACGCTTGTCGGCGGAAACACCTTTCACGATATAAATCCCCGGAAGCAGCGATGGCGTCGAAAATACCCCGTCGACGGTGGCCACTGCCTCTCCCCCGACGTTATACACTGTCCAGCATGCCTCGTCGCCGAGTGTTAGGGTGTGGGTGTCTATGTTGACATAGTCTACCGCGGCAGGTTCGTAACCTATTTTGTCGTCGAGCCACTGTATGCGCGCCTTCAGATAATTCTTTACCCATGCCACTTCACCTTCATACGAACCCGCTACCTGCGGATTCATGTGTACTGCCTGGTTGAGAATATCCCATCGCATGAAGTTAAGCCTTTGCGAAGCATCCATCTCGGCTGCGTTTCTGTCGACAAACTCGCACAATGACTCAGCCGACAACCCCTCCTCGCGCATCTTTGTCCATAATGACAGCAGTTCGGGGGCGGTCGACGCGTCGCGCGCCATTATGCGGTTGACGAATGTGCGCATAGTGCCCGCGCACGACGATGAAGATGCCTGATACAAATAGCATTTGAGGTCGTTGATAGGATAGGTGCGGGTGTCGTTCTCGAATCCGAGGTCAAAATCCCACACCGGCCCGACATGGAATTTCGGGTCATTGCGCTTTTTGTACATGTACGTGCTCCAGTATGTGTCAGTATTTCCCGACACCTCTCCCACGATAAAGTGCTGTAAAAAACTTGTAAGGTCAATCATCGAGCGGTAACCGGTCTTCGGGTCATCGAATTTCGATGAATAGACCACCGATTCCAGACTGTTGAAATAATCGGTGATGTATGCCGTCTGCTCCGGAGTGATTTTGTCATCGTCGGGCGATTTTATGGTGACGGGAATGCCTCTCTTTGACTTGAACCATGAAAGCTCGCTCTCGGCGTATGCGTCCACCTCTATCAGATACCCTCCGGTGAGGGCATCACCCGCGATGTCCGTTTCCTCCATCTCATTGACCGGCACACGCCCCTCGGCCACCTCAACCTGGTCGCAAAACTGGTAGCACCCCTTGTACTCTCCGTTGAGTATGACGTCGACCGGGCGGCAATACGGCACATATTCCATCCCCGCGCGCCGCGCCACCTCAAAAGCTATCATATTTCGCATCAGCGTCTTGTCGCCGAAATTATTGATAAGCGTCCACTTCTTCGCTTTGGCCGGCGCGTCAAGCGGCCGCTGTTTCTTGGCAAACTTGATGCGGTACGGCTTTTTCGGGTGTGTCATGCTGTTGTTGCCGCGCAGGCGTGATTCTCCCGCAGCTTCGAGCACATTGGTCCCGTTCTCCGATATGATTATGATATTGCTCTCGATATTGTGCTCCTTGTCGTAAGGCTCCACTGCATTGACTGTGTTGATAATCACCGTAGGCAGATTGGTTATCTGATGCAGACGGCTGTCATCCCCTTCACCTTTCTCGCCGTAAAATTCAATCTCGGCCACATTGCAGCGGGCGTCGTTCGGCCCCACATAACGCACGTAGCGGAATCCGCGCGAGCACTCTACGTCGGCATAGCTCATCGACCCAATCCGGCCGTTTTCGGTGGTAAGGTAAAGCGGTACGGCGTCCAGGAAGTCAGGACGGTTCGCGCCCTCGAACATGGCGAGCTTCACGCGCCCCTCCCCGTGCCAGTCGTTGCGCGGCGACCACCCTACGCGGGTTATCACGTGCTTTTCGCCCAGGTCAAGTCCCGCCCACGTATAGCTGCGGTCGTACGAAGCGAAATACGTGTTCATGTCGCCGTCGAAGGCATCGTATATCGTGTTGACTGTGGTCGATGCCTCGCCTGTGGCATAATCAACCGATGTGGTGGTGCCTATGGGAGTGCCCGACAGTTTCTCTGCTCCTGCGGCAGTGGCAGCAGCGGCGAGCATTATCGCCGGCCCCAGTATGGACGTTTTTTTAATCATCATGGTAATAGGTGTTTATGTCATCCTCGCGCTGTTTGCGCGAGGTGGGTTTGTCGTCTATCTTTTAAGGCCGTTCACTTTGATGGCCTTGGCGGGTGATGCCGGGCAGATATACTGGCACGAGCCGCACCCTATGCAGCCGTTGAGGTCTACGCTTGCCACGCGGCGCCCCTCTTTCTGCGTCATCGTTATCGTATGGCGCGGACAACGCTGCGCACACAGCCCGCAGCCTATACATGCCTCGGTGTCTACCGTAGCGAGGCCGGTCCTGAACAGATGCTTCTCCTCCACTGTCAGTTTCTCGAGCGCCCCGGTAGGGCATACTTCGGTACATTTCACGCAGTTGTATCGGCAGTAACTGTCATCATAATTCTTGAGCGGGTGGAGCGGATTGCCCGCGCCGTATTCGCCTTTCGACGGCTCGAGCACATGCGCCGGACACACCGATATGCATGCGCCGCAACCCACGCATTTTGTCAGAAACGAACGTGTCGACACGATGCCCGGAGGCGGCACCGGACGTGTGTCGCGGGTATCCTCCTGCACTATCTCTTTCGGCTTCACGCGGTCGAGTTTCCTTGCGGCGCTCGCTACGGCGGGTGCCGCGGCGAGTATCAGTCCCGAGGCAAGGAAACGGCGTCGGTCGATAGCTCGCGGTTTCTCTATATTGTCGGCCGCTCCCGGAGCGTCCATCGTGGCTGTTGCACGCGCGCCCGGCACTTTCATCAGCATCGGTATCGACAGCCGGTGACGGCGCCGCGTGTAGGTGATGGCGCCGCTGTCGCACACCGCCGTGCAGTTGAAGCACACCACGCACCGCGACATGTCGACCGTATGCCCCTTGGAGTCGATGCACTCCGCTTTGCATACGCGTTCGCATAGCCCGCAGTGCACGCACACGTCGGTGTTTATGTCCATTCCGTACACGCTGTGGCGGCTCAGCAGGCTCAGCACCGAGCCTACGGGGCACACCGTGTTGCATATCAGTCTTCCCCTCTTCATCGGCACCGCTACTATCGCCGCGAGCGCTATGGTTGCGGCAATAATTCCCGCTATCGTTCCTGTGACCATCGTCGCTCCCTCGCCGGTGGCTATGAGCGGCCGAAGCAGGTATGTCATGATGCGCCCGAACGTCCCGTACGGGTCAAACAGAGCCAGCATCAGCGACAGTCCCGACAGCAGTGCCACCACCGTAAGCGCCAACCATGCGTAGCGGAACCTGTTGCGGGCCGCATGATGGCGGTAGCCGCGGCGGAATTTCATCTTCCGGCTCATGCGCGGCAACCGTGCCGAAATATCCTGCACTATACCCGTAGGGCACACCATCGAGCAGTACACACGCCCGAACAGCAGCGTTACCGCCACCCAGAAAAATATCAGCGAACCGCTCACCGACAGCGCTACCGGCACAATCTGTACCCTCGTGATCCACTGAAAGCTGAGCGCCGCCGACGTGCCGAGCATGACGAAAAACACCGTCATGACGCTAAGAGCCACGATGGCCGTGACCCGGCGTCCCGTCTGCAGGGCCTTCCCGCGTCCGTTGGCCTGTCGGTGTTCCCGGCGGTATATCGGTGGATTTTCGCTCATTTCTCTCGTTTCGGTACTAATTTCTTACTTTATTATCTGTCGGAGTTATACAGTTTCCCTTGTCAGGTCGATAAAACGTCCTATGCTTCTCATGTGCGACGCTATCGGCAGTCCCATCGGGCACTCGTACTCGCATCCGCCGCATCCGGCACACCGGTGCGCTATATGCTTGTCGCCGATTTCGCGTTCTATGCGCGCCACGAAGCTACGGCTGCGCTCCGTCCCTCCGCCGTTGCGGAAATCCTTGCCGTCGCGGGGTATTTCGCCGCTCTTGACTGCCTCGTTGTAGGCCGCATACATCGCCGGAATATGCACTCCGTACTGACACGGCATGCAGCGCGAGCATCCCACGCAATGTACTTCATCGGGAAGGTTCGCAATGATTTCATCGGCGTCAAACGGGTCTTTTTCCTCCCCCGAGGCATTTGCGCGCAACGATGTTATCCCATCCTCGCCATGACGGCACGACGTGAGTATCGCTCCCGCCGCCGTAGCGCCGACAGCGGTTGCGGCAACAGCCTTAAGCCATTGCCGCCGTGATACCATATTTCCGTTGTCGTCACTCATTTCAAAAGCAAATATAACAATATTTGTCGAAAGATGAAATCTTTTATTTAACCACGACACGGCGCGAGTTGCTACCGTCGGTCACGATATACAGTCCTGCGGGGAGGCTTACGGTATATTGTGTGCCGTGCAGTTTTGCGCCCCCTACGGTCTGTCCGTCAAGGTTGTATACATGGTATACCGCCGCTTCGCCGTGGTTGACGATGACAAGCGTCTTGTTGATGCAGTAAGCGTCCCAGTCGGCAAGAGTGTCCTCCTCGATGCCTTCCGCCGATGCGCTTGTATGGTCGCTGACGATGATGTCGTCAATCATGCCGCGGCCGCCGGCGCTCTGGCGCAGACGTATGTAGTTGCTGCCTCCCGCTTTCACGGTCACCTCATACTTCGCGTAAGTATCGGCGCTGACAGTCACCTCTCCGGCGTTTATCCATTGGTCGGATTGCGCGGGCATGTATTCAACCTGCAATACCATGTCGCCGTCCGAACTGCTCCACCGCTCGGCATAGAAACTTACAGTGCCGATACCGTCCTTTTTGGGCGATGCCGACTCTATGGCGCTCGTCGAATTCTTGCCCATACGCAGGGCGTAATTGCCGTTATAGCCTTTGTCTGAAGCCCATATACCGGCATTGGTCAGATTCCAGCTGCACGGGTTGCCGACGAATGTCTGGTTGCTGTATGTGTCATACTTGCCCTCTCCGGCCTTCTCGAAGTCCTCCACGAACCACGGTGTCGACGTGTCGCGCACCGATGCCGTCGCTATGCCCTCGTCATTTATGTAATATCCGCTGCCGATTGTGATTGTCGACTCATACTCGCCTGCCGTTGTCGCCTCGACACGCAGATAGAAGCGGTCTTCCTGCGGGGCTATGGTGATGCTCCGGCTCCAGTTGTTCATGTCGGTCGACAGGGCGAACGGCGCTTTTACGCTTACCGTAAGGTCGTTGTCGATATTCTCCACGTCAATCCATACCTCGGCCGGCTGCGAAGGTGTGCCGGGGTCGGTCAGGAATGCGAATTCCGTTCCGTTGAGGTATTGCACGTCGGGTATGAGCGCGGCCGTCGTCACATTGACCTCGTTTGACACTCTCGTATCCGATGTCAGCGAATAGCTGTAGAGTGTTTCCGGCTCAAGTCCGGTCACATCGTATTCCTCGGCTTCGGCATTGACTGTCACGGGATAGCCCGCAAGCGCTGTGCCGTTCTGTTTTACTGTGAGCTGATATGTCTCGGCGTCGCCAAGGCTCATCCAGCGTGCCGTGAAACTCGTTTCGGCGATATTCTCGGCCGGAAGTGCGGGAATGCCGGCGATAGCTTCGGCGCGGAGATTGACGGTCGATGTAAGGTCGCCCGACTTGAACGTGAGCACTCCGGTCGATACGCCCGACGTTGACCGTTTGAACGATACGGATATACTTGTGCCGGCATTCGCTGCGGCTGCTGTGATGGTAGACTGCTGCAGCGTGAAATCATTGCCGCTGAGTGTCACCGTCACCGGCGACGTCAGGTTCATGCCTTTCACGTCGATGGCGCGGGATATGGTATAGTTTGTTGCCGTCAGGCCGAAGTCGATGGTCGACTTGTCGGCGGGCTGCGACCACGTCGGAACAGGGCTGCCGTTGATATACCATGCCTGGCCTTTCTTGTCGCCCCAGATATATTCCACAAGCTCCGGATGGTCTATGAACGGGTTACGGTTGTTCTGGAATCCGTACACGGCATCGTTGCGGTCGGTCTCTTTCTCGCTCACCGCGTCCTGGCGGTGCCATTTCAGCAGCAGGTTGAGCGCCCAGGTCTTGTAGGCCGGATACGCATTGCCGGCGAGCATGTCGGAGCTCCATGTGCTGATTTTGTCATTGTAGGCTGCCGCCATGTAGAAATATGTGCGCGCAAGGTCCCCCTTATATTCGTCGACAGGCTCGAACACCTTACCCGAATAGCCCGGAAAAGTCGAGGTGCCGAATTTGCCGAGCGCCTGCACTCCGTTGCTCGACGGGAGCGTAGTGCCGTTGGCGCATTCGCCGTAGGGGAAATTGCTGCGCTGTCCGTTCACCTTGCCGTCGGTGGGGTAGATGTGGAATGCGTCCGACACCATCGGCGATTTGTCGTCAAACCAGCTCTTGGGGAAAGAGTGCTCGCGGTTCACGCAGTCACCCACGTACTTGTAGTTGCCGCACTTCTCTTTGCCCGGAGTCCACCGCTTGGTCGAATAGATGTCGATATATTTTCCGTTGCCGTCCACATCCGATTTGTTGTACACTGCCCACAGCCCGTCATAACCCACGTTCTTGTGCGGGCCGACCACGGCACGCAGCGCCGTAAGCAGCGCCTCACCCGTCTTGCCTTCGCACGATTTGTAATAATCTGCCGGTTCAGCTGCCGACATACTTGTCTGTGCGACAGCCAATAATGTCACTATAAATGCAAAAATCTTTTTCATGTCTAAGGTTCTGTCTTAAAAAAAACTTTTTAGAAGCGAACCACAAATATACTAATTATTTTAATTTCCCAAAAAGATTTGAAAGTTAAATAATTGCCCCTCGCACCCTTCTCGCCTGTTTTTCGCCCGCCAACCCCGCCCTGTCAGACTCGTCCGACATGTCCGACCGGCTTTCCCCCAATCAGCTCAAAATTCAAAATTCCCCATTCAAAATTAAAAAAGCGGGCATCAGCCCGCTTTTTTTCAATGCCTGCGACCGTGGCCTCCACCCGGAGGCGGTCCCGGAGGGCCCCAGCGGCGCTCGTTGCGGTCGGCCGGCTGGTTGCCCTTGCCGAAGGTGTTGAACTTATACGTGAACGACAGCATGAAGTAGCGTGTCAGCGCGTTGTACTGCGTGTCGTCGATATACGATGCGGTCACCGAGCGCGATATATCCTTCTTCTGTTGCAGCAGGTCGTAGGCCTTCAGCATGATGGTGGCGTTTTTGCCCGGAAGGAACTGGTAGGAAATCGACGCGTTCCACATCCATGAGTCCTCGTCATATCCTGCCGCATATCCGCTCGTGGCCGAATAGGTCAGTTCGGTGTTGAGCACAAATCCCAACGGCATGTACCAGGTGCCGTTGAAGTTTCCGCCGTAGCGGTGCACGTTGGTCGACGACATCGACGACGCCGAGTTGTGCGTGGTCGAGAAATGATACATCGGGCGCAGCTCCAGCTCTAAGTTGTCCGGACGGTAGGCAAACGAGAACGACTCCGCTATCATGAACGAGTTCGACACATTGCGCTCCCCGTTGTTGTAGCCTATGCGGCGGTTGAAGTTGGTGAATATGTTGTTGTTGAAAGTGAACACCTTGTTGTGCAGCGGCTGCGAGAACATGTTCATCAACCGCGCGTTCCACACTCCGTTCACATTCTCGTAGGTCGTGTAGCGGCCGCCCGTCTGGCTGTCGTAGATGGTCTTTGAGATGATGGAGTTCTGGGTCACCTGCGCGTCCATCATCGTCATTATCGAGCGCTGCGACTCCATGTTGAACGACTGGTAGCGCAACCGTATGTTGTGGTTGAACGACGGCACCAGGTCCGGATTACCCTGCACCACGTTCAGCGGGTTGCTGTAGTCGGCCACAGGCTGCAGCTGGTTCATCGACGGCTGCGAGCTGCGTCCGTAGTAATCCACATTCACCGATGTCGATTTGTCGAATTTGTATCTGAACCTCAGGAACGGCGCATAGTTCCACGTCGTGCGTTCCGGTATGCTCTTGTTGGCGTTGCTCAGGTTGGTGCTCTTGGTGCGTATGGGCACTATCGAGATTCCGGCGTCAAGGTTGTACTTGCTGTTCACCTTCTTGAAGCCCACGCGTATGTCCTGCTGGAAGTTGGTATTGCGGAAGCGGTTGGAAAGCGAGTCCACGAGCGCTATATTGGCATAGTCGATTTCCGGCACCGGCAGCGTGTAGTCCATGTCGTTGAGCATGAAGTGCCATACGTCGTCGCCGAAGTTCACGGGGCGGTCGTATGTCAGCTTGTCGGCGTTGTTCCAGCGCATGTTGGCCGAGTAGCCCACGGTCAGGAAGTTGCCGTTGCGCGCGTCGCCAAGCGGTTCGGTCCATGTCAGTCGGGCGCTCACGAAGTTGCTCCATGTCTTGTTGTCTATCCACTGGTCGTAGCTGTCGATGGAGTCGTTGAACTGGTGGAAGATATTGTATACGTAGCTGTCCTCATATTCCCTGACATGGCTCATGCGGTAGTTGGCGAATACCGAGAACGAACGTCCGCGATGGTTAGCGAAATTGTGGTTGAAGATCAGGCGGCCTCCCGCTTCGTATGATTTGCCGTCCGACAGCGACCGGTTGAGCGACGTGTTCTTGCCCTGCGACACCGAGAACGCCTCCGACCATGAGTCATTCTGGTTGTACGAGAAGTTGGGACGGAAATCTAACGTGTTGAACGAGTCCGGTTTCCATTCTATCCTGAAATCGGCTCTTACATTGTGCCCTTTGTCGCGTGTGTTGGAGTAGGAATTCTGAGTGTAGGGGTCGTCCTCGAGCAGGTACTGGCGGTTCTGCCGGCGCGTGCTCTCTTTGTCCGAATGAGAGTACATCACGTCGCCTCCCACACGCAGTATCTCCTCCTTGCCCACGTTGAAGTTCACGCCGAAACTCTGCGAGTTGCTTATGCCCTGGTCGCCTCCGAAACGGCGGAAACGGTTGCCGTTGCCGTCGGTGAATCCTAAGTCGTTGGTGTTGTTGGCCGAGCCTATGAATGTAATCTGGTTGTCGTTCCAGAAACGGTTTACGTTGAATGCAGCCTGATACCTGTCGTCCGTACCGTAACCTGCCTCCACGGTCCCGAACCAGCCGTTTTTCATCCCCTTCTTTACTGTCAGGTTGATGACTGTCTCGTCCTCTCCGTCGTCAACGCCTGTCATGCGCGCCAGGTCGCTCTTGCGCTCCACTACCTGGAGCTTGTCGACCATGTTGACGGGCAGGTTCTTCGATGCTACCTTCGGGTCGTCAGAGAAAAATTCCTTGCCGTCGACCAATATCTTGGTCACCTCCTTGCCGTTGGCTGTAATCTTGCCGTCGGTGTCAACCTCCACGCCCGGCAAACGTTTGAGCAGGTCCTCGACCACGGCGTTGGGCCGCGTCTTGTACGAGTCGGCATTGAATTCCACCGTGTCCTGCATCACCTTGATGGGGGTCTTGACAGCCGTAACCGTCGTCTCGGCAAGCACATGCGACGATTCCGACAGCGTGATGGTGCCGGCGTTCACGTCCTTGTCAGCCACGCTGACATTGCGTAAATCCTTTACATAACCGATATAGCTTGTCTCAAGGATATACTTGCCGTTTTTTACATCACGAAGCGTAAATTTCCCGTTTAAGTCGGCAGCCGTGCCTTTGACATACGTGCTGTCCTTCGCGTTAAGCAGCCTGATGCCGGCCTCTGCAAGCGGTTCCTCTCCGGTATCGGTCACGACGCCGCTGATTGTATAGGCCATTCCTGTCATTGCGCACGTCACCGCCATGACTACGGCGCAAACCAATCCTCTCAAATCTCTCATCTTAGGGATACTTTTTGGAATTCTGTTAATAGTTTGTTTTTTGTTAACCGTGTTTATTGATTGCAAAATTAAGTAAAAGTTTAATTAGAAATGCGTCAAAAAGTGACACAAACACCCACATTTCAACCAACACCCCGTTTTATTCAACCAACACCCTGAGGAAACATCGTATCCGTAGGGTATTGCAAAACCTAAAATATACCGCCTAAATTGTATGGACGCGATTCAATGCTATTAACTTACGCTGAGCTGATAGGGGCGGGGGCGTCTCGCCCCCGTGGTAACTTTCATTGTGTAAGGATAATACTCCGAGGGCGAGACGCCCTCGCCCCACACTGTACCCCTTAAGTTAAACAGCATCGCATTGCGTCCCTGCGATTCGCTGTGACTTTTCACTCGGGTAGCTGTCAGTAATGATGCCTCCTGCTGCTTTACAAACAAGAGTGCGCAATCCCGTCCACGGGACTACGCACTCCTTATTGTATTTCGTTATGGAGTTTTTATCTTACCACGATTTTGCTGGTCTTGTTGCCTTTCTTTACGATATATACGCCTGCATTCAGTTCGGGCATGCCGGCGCCCTCAGCAACTTTCTGTCCTGTAATCGAGTATACCGTCACGATGGCGTTGGCCTCGTCGGCCTCGATGGCGGCGGCTCCCGAGAATGACGACTCGGCGATGTTGCTGAATTCCTTCCATACGTCGGCGCCGGCATACGCGCTCTTGGCTCCTTCCGGAACGAAAAGCTTTGCGGTCCCGTAGATGCCGGAGTCAAAACTGTTTCCGGCTACCGTTGGAGGCGTGGTGTTCTTGCTGTTGATGGTGGCAATCGCCGTACAGCCGCCGAACACATTGTTGCCTATCGACGACATGGTTGAGGGAAGAGTCAGTTCCGTCATTGCCGAGCAGCCGTAGAATGTGTTGTAGCCCAATGAAGTCACACCTTCCGGAAGCTCCAGCTTTTCCAATGAGCTGCAGCCCTGGAATGCGTAATCCCCAATCTTTTCGGGCACGCCTTTGAATTCGATGCTCTTGAGCGACGAGCAGTTCTGGAACGATTTCTGGTCGATTGTCTTCACCGATGCCGGGAAACTGATTGAGGCGAGCTTCGAGCAGTTGAAGAACACCGTGCGTCCCACAGTGACAAGTTCCGACGGCAGAACCACCTCCTCAAGCGCGCTGCAGTTCTGGAACGCATTGGTGGGAAGAGATGTGACGCTCTCGGGTATTGCTATCTTCTTAAGTCCTGAGCAGCCTGCGAAAGCGGCGTTTCCTAATGTGTTAAGCGTGGCGGGAAGTTCGATTTCTTCCAGGCCTTTGCAGTTGTAGAATGCATAGTTGCCGAGTGATTTCAGCGTAGACGGGAACGTGATTTTGGAGATTGAAGTGCAGTTGTAGAACACGTACGGTTTTACCGTTGTGGCTCCCTCCGGCACAATCACTTCCGACAGTATTTCGCCGTTCACCTTAAGCACCTTGCACTGCGACACGGGGTTCGATGTGCTCTTGCCGAAGTTGATGTCGCACCATGCCGCGAGGTCGGGCGTGTTCACTGCCTGAAGTCCCGAGCAGCCGTAGAATGCATTGTCGCCGATGGTCTTTACCGATGCGGGCACTGTGACCTCGGTGACCGATGACAGCCCGGCGAAAACATATTGCGTGAGTTCGCTGACTCCTTCCGGTATGACGAGGTTAGTCACCTCTTTGCCGTTGACATACAGGTGCTTGGCCAACATCGTCGGGTTGGACGACGCGTCGTTGAACGACAGCGCGCACCAGCTCTCCAGATCTGTCACCTCCACACGCTCCATCGCGTCGCAGCCGAAGAATACCGACACCTCGAATGTGGTCAGCGTCGACGGCACAGTGATTGATTTGAGCGACGTGCAGTTGTTGAACGCATACGACCCTAACGTCGTCAGTCCCTCGTTGAATTTGAGGTCTGTTATCGACGAGCAGCCGTCAAACGAGTTGCGGCCTATCGTCGTCAGCGTCGCCGGAAATGTCACCGTCTCGATTTTTGCACAGTTCTGGGCAGCGTTCGCGCCGATTGAAGTCACGGCGTATTTCGTTCCCTCTATCTCGACCTCGGCGGGGATGTCAAGAGTGGTGAGCTGGTCGCTTACAAGCGTCAGCTTGCAGTCATTCTTTCCGGCGTTTGCCGAGAATGTCAGTCCGTCGATTTCTGTCGTCTGCGCGTTGGCCGGCACTGCCACAGCCAGTAATGTCGCGCACGACAGCACTTTAAAAGTAGATTTGATATCCATAAATATTTGCAACAGCACGTCAGCCTTCCGTGCAATTCAATTGGTTAAATCCGGCGAGGCTGATAAGTCAAAATGTCACCGAATGCAATTTTTGCATTGCAAAAATACGGATATTTTAATCTATATACAAAAAATATTCACATAAAAATCGAAATAATATACATTTTGACTGATTTGTTGCAATCTGACCGATTTGTTGCAATTCGCGGTCAATAATGGAATGATGACCCGCCAAGAAATTCCCTGAGCAGCGATGTCGGCGGTATGTCGCGCTCGGGTATAGGCGCGAAATAGCTAAGGAATTTCATCAGCCGGTACGCTTCGGCATATTCCGGCATGTCGCGCGGGAAGTTTTTCAGCAACGCTTCGCCGTAGTCGCGCATCACGCCAAGCTCGAATATGAGCGATGAGTTGAACGTCGAGTCGGCATTCTCTTGATATGGGAAAATCCACCGTTCCTCGCCGCGCCGCACGCTCGGCCAGCGTCTTATCGTCTCCATCGCCGATGTGCCGCGGTACTTGTGGTCGCGTATGATGCGGCGCAGCAGGCGGTTGTCGGTCGTCGGCACCCAGTTGTGGTCGTCGATGGCAAGAGTCGTGAGAGCCGACACGTATATCCTGTATTTCATGCAGTCGGCTATCTCCGACGTCAGTTCGGGGTTGAGGCCGTGTATTCCCTCGATGAGCAGTATCGACCTGTCGCCGAGCTGTAGCTTGTTCCCTTTGTAAAGTCGTTGTCCCTGCTCGAAGCTGTAGGTCGGCATATCCACCTCCTCCCCCGCTATGAGCCGTTTCATGTCACTGTTGAACTGTTGCAGGTCAAGGGCATAGAGCGATTCGTAGTCATAGTCGCCGCTCTCGTCGCGCGGTGTATGCACCCTGTCCACAAAATAGTTGTCGAGCGATATCATCTTGGGCTGCAGCAGGTTGGTCAGCAGATATATCGCCAGACGCTTTGTAAAGGTTGTCTTGCCCGACGACGACGGACCCGCTATCAGCACCACGCGGGCGCCTCCTTCGTCATAGCGGCGTTTGATTTCGTCGGCTATCGACGCTATCTTCTTGTCGTGCAGCGCCTCGGCCACATTTATAAGCTCGGCCGAACGGTTCTCCTCCGTCGACTTGTTCAGTTCACCCACATTGCGTATACCTATGATATTGTTGAATGCCACATACTCGGTGAACGCATTGTACATCTTTTCCTGCGTGATGGGCTGTGCCGGCACGTCGGGGGCGCTGTGGTCGCATCCTAATAGCAGAAATCCGTCGTGATACCGCCGCAGGTCGAAGCATCGCAGAAATCCGGTCGACGGCGCCAGGTTGCCGTAATAGGTGTCGATTACTCCGTCCAGACGGTAATACACCGTATAAAGTTCATGGATAGTGTCCAGAAGCTCTACCTTGTCGTCAAGGCCTTCCGCGCGGAACATCTCCTTGACATCGACCGTCAGCCGCTCCTTCCGCTCGAATGGTATGTCGCGTTCCACGAGGCGCGTCATCGCCGCGCGCAGCTTCTCCACCACCTCGTCATTCACTTCCACATTGTCGAGACGGCAATAATACCCTTTTGATATCGAGTGGCAGATGTTGAGGCGCGTGCCGGGATAGCACTCCACGACAGCGCGGTAGAGCATCATGCACAGCGAGCGTATGTACACCCTTATGCCCGACGCGCTCGTCACCGGCAGATATTCCACCTGCTTTGGCGCGAACACCGCATACTGCAGGTCCTCGGTCTTGTTGTTGACACGCGCGCATATCGGCGTGAACGGAATCTCGTCCTCTATCCGCTTCAGTATGTCCGACAGCGTCTCACCCCCCTCAAACGGTATATATCTGTTGATATTCTTGCAAAAAACTTTCAATTGCGCACTCATATTGTTTCCTTTCTATTCTCTAATTGTTCAAATCATAATGCGATATTCTCTCCCGACTATGCGGTTTTTACCTTTCTGCAGTCACCATCCCTTATGCTGATTCCATCCTCTGATGTAGGGCTGCACCTCGGTGCAGCCGCCGGCATTTCAGAATTGAATCCTTTACTTCCGGTAGAAACTCCATAAAAAGAAAGCACTGTATGTTAAAATCACTCCGTAAATATACTAAATTTTAACACACAATGCTCCCCCTTTTTCCTTTATTTTTATCCCCAAAGCCCTGCAAAAAGTCCTTAGCGACCCTAATGACCCTAATGACCTTATCGACCTTACCGCTCACTCGCTCTGGTTCGTGGCCTGCAGGTAGCTTACCCTCGCCACGCAGTAAGCCCCGTATGCCTCCGTGTACCGGTCGAGGCTTTGGCGGTACAGCGTCTGGGCGTCAAGCAGATCGGTCACGTTGCTCACTCCGGCGAGGAAGAAATTCTCGTTCATGCGCAGGTTCTCGGCCGACTGGGCTATGGACTCCTTGGCAATCTGCATCTTGCGGTGAGCCGACGTCAGGTCGTCCCATGCGTTGACCATCTTGATGCACAGCATCTGCGACAGGTCCTCCATCTCTCTCCGTGCGTTGGCCGACTCTATCTTGCGCCGTTTGATGGCGTGCGAGCCGCCCCACCACGATGTGATGGGCACCGATACGCTGACAAATACCGCGCCGAATCCATGCTTCTGGCTGATGATGTCGTCGTAGAAATATCCGGCGCCGACACCTACCGTAGGCAGGTTTTCACCCACCGCTATTTTCTCCTCGAGTTCGGCCGCTTTCACCTTCTTCTGGAGCAGGTGGTAGTCGGTAGTCATGCCAAGGGCGGCGTTGGGGTCGATATAGATGTCCGACGGAAATGCCGGTACCTCCTCCGGAGTCTCGCTCTCGGCTATATCGATACTGTCACCGTCGAGACCGATGTACTGCGCAAGCAGTTGCCGCGACAGCGCTATGCCGTTGTCGAGGTCGACCATTGTCGAGCGCAGCTCGTTTTTGCGCAGCTGCACCTTGAGCAGTTCGTTGCGTGTCGTGACCCCCGCTTTAAGAGCTACGCCCACCTGGTATTCGAGCGTGTCCACGAGCGCTATCACATCCTCGAGCGTGTGGCGTTTCGACTTCAGCGTCACTAACTGCCAGTAATATTTCTCGGCCGTCAGCGTCACGTCGTCCACGGCGTTCTGACGTTCGAGGGCGGCCGCTTCGGCGCCCACCTCGGCCAGACGGTTGCCGTTGACTATGCGTCCTCCGGCAAATACCGGCTGCACCGCCGTGACATTGGCGCTCACGCCCCGCTTTATCATCTGCAGGGTGGCTATGTTGAATATGTCGAGGTCAACCACAGGCTTGTTGGCGGCGAAGGCCATTCCCGATGCCGTTACCGTCGGAAAATACTTGGTGAACGCCTCTTTGCGCATCTCCTCCGCAGCCTCGGCATTGCCCGCGGCCACGCTGATTTTCGCATTGTTCTTTATTGCCAGCTCGCGGCAGTCATCCAGTGTGAGCCGGCGTGTTTCCGTCGCCGGACCCTCATTGCTTTGCGCGGTGGCGCCGAGCAGCGCCAGCATTGCTGTAAGTGTTATTGACAGACGTTTCATAATCGTAGGAATCATTTCTTGGTTGTCTCATCTGTTTTGTCTGTTTCGTTGCCGGTCGCAGTTGCCTGAGGCTGCACTGCCGGAGCCTGTGCGGCCGTGGTCTGCGCGGCGGTCTGCGGCATTCCCGCTACCGCGCCGGTATCGCTGCCGGTGTAGAATGTCGGGGCGGGGGAGTTGCCGAAGTCGGGCGTCGGCGCTCCGTAGGGCGGGTCAAGTTTCGTCTTGCCCGAGAATTTCCACATCATCACCGGTATGACGGTCAGCGTGAACACCATCGTCAGCGGCGTGCCGAAGAAGATGACCGTACCCATCGGTTTCCACAACGCGCTGTTCGAGATTACCATAGGCAGCACACCCATCGTGGCGGCGGCCGAGGTCAGGAATATCGGGCGCATACGGCGTTTGGCCGATTCTATCGAAGCCGCCCTGTTGTCAAGGTTTTCCTGCCCCTGCAGCTGTTCGGCATAGTCAATCATGATGATTGCGTTGCGCACGAGGATACCCATCAGCGATATGATGCCGAGTGTACATGTCAGCGAAATCGGCTCGTCCATCACAAACAGTCCGAAAGCGGCGCCGGGTATGCACAGCAGCAGCGACACGAGCAGTATCACCGATACTGCCACCTGCTTGTAGTGCAGCAGTATGATGAAGAATATTATCACTACCGCGATAGCGAGCGCCGAGAGTATCTGGGGCAGTATCTCGTCGGTGTTCTCGTATTCGCCCCCGTATTCTATGCTGACCCCTTCGGGCAGTTCTACGCCGTCGAGCACGCTTTGCAGGTGTTCGGTCACGGCCATCGCGTTGGTGCCGCGCTCGTTCTCCGCTATCAGTGTGATTGTAGGCTCTCCGTTATAGTGTCCCACGAGGCCGTAGTCCCATACCGGCACCACTTCCGAGAACTGGTGCACAGGCGCGCTTGCAAACTCAAGCACCGGAACCTCCTCGTTGGTAAGCTCGCTCACGTCGGAACGGTTCGCCTTATCGCTCTTGACCACCACGTCCATGCCGTAGTCACCCTCCCATACCGTAGCCACGGGCAGCCCGCTGCTGTAGCGCATGGCGAGTGTGGCTTCCACGAACAGGCTGTTGAGCCCTAAGCGCGACATTATCGGGTCGTTCGTCTCCACCATAGTGCCTATCTGCGGGGTAGAGGTGTTGGGGCGCACGAGACGCAGCCCGTCGGTGCGGCGCATCCGTGACAGCACCGTGTCGGCTACCGCCTGGAGCTGCCTGAAGTCGTCGCCTGTCACTCTCACCTCGATCGGGTAGTCGGCGTTGGAGTAGCTCAGCTGCTTGAAGCGGCAGTACGCCTCGGGGAAATATGATTCGAACTTGTCGGTATAATCGTCGAGCACCGCCTCGGTGGCGTCATTGCTCACAGTGTTGACTATGAACTGCGCGAAGTTCGGACCCCCTACCTGCGGGGCGTAAGTGGTCTGGAACCGCGGCGACGAGCAGCCGTGGAACACGCACACCGACACTACGCGGCTGTCGCCCCTCAGTATGTTGGCGAGCGAGTCGGCCACCACGTCGGTTCTTGCCAGCGGTGTGCCCGTAGGCAGGTATATCTCGACGGCAAACTGGTTGCGTTCGGCTATCGGCATCAGCTTCATGGGGCGTTTCACAAATATCAGGGCGCCTATCACCACGCATGCGAGTCCGCCGATGAGCGTCACTGTCGGGAATTTGAAACACAGGTCGGCCAGTTTGTTGTAGCTCTTCTGCAGCACGACGAAAAATGAGAATTTCTTCTTGCCCGAAGCTACTGCCTCCTGCTCCAGCCTGTAAATCGGTTTCTTGATGAGCTTGAACTGGAGGTAGGGCACGAGTATCTCGGCTATGCACAGCGACACGAACAGTATTATCGTTATCGCCCACGGGAAGTCGTTCATGAAGTCGCGGAACATGCCGTTGAGCGTTATCAGGAACGGGAAGAACGTAATCGATATGGCGCATGTGGCCGAGAATATCGCCTTGAGGAATTCCACCGCCGAGCGGTAGGCCGCCGTCTTGCGGTCGACGCCGTCCGAAATCAGTTCCACATAGTTGTCGATGATTACCACCGAGTTGTCCACAATCATGCCCAACGACACGATCAGACACGCCAGCGTCACCGTGTTAAGCTCTATCCCGAGAGCATAGAATATACCTAAGGCTATGAATATCGTGATGGGTATCGTACCCGCCGCTATCAGCGCTACCTTGATGGGGAGCAGCAGCATTATCACAATCACCACCGCTACGATGGCTATCAGAAGTTCCGACAGGAAGTAGTTGACCGACGAGCTTACCACCGTAGGCTGGTCGGTGATTTTGAACACGTTGACATCGGCCGGAAGCGTCTTCTGGAATTCATCTAATTTTTCCTGCACCTGCTTGCCCATCTCCACTATGTTGTTGCCGTCTTTCATCGACACGCTCAGCAGCAGCGACTTGGCGCCGTTGTTGGTTATGTAGCTCGTCGGGTCGGGATACTCCTTGACCACACGCGCTATATCCTTCACTCTCACTATCGACCCGTCGGGCGTGGAGAATACGATCATGTTCTCGACATCGCGCACCGAGTTGACAGGGCGGCTCACATAGATGGGCGACGTATAGTCAGCCCCCTTGATTTCGCCTCCCGTGGTGCTGAAACCCTGCGCCAGCATCGTGGCAGCGAGCATGTTGGCCTTGATGCCGTAGTGGGTGAGGCGTTCGTTGTCCACATAAATCGACACCTGTTCCTTCTGCTTGCCGTAGTCCGACATCTGTCCCACCGACGGCACAGTGCGCAGCAGGTCGCGCAGATTGTCGGTTATATCGCCCAGTTCGCGGTATGTCTTGTCATCCGACGATATGGCTATCAGCAGCGATGAGGTGTCGCCGAAGTCAGTCAGCGCCTCCACTGCGAGCACATTCTTCGGGAGCGACATTTTCTCTTTCTCGAGGCCGATCTGAAATTTGTTCCAGAACGGCGTGGTGTCGTCGATATCCTCGTCGAGTTCCACAAACACTATCGCCATTCCCGACGTGCATCGCGAGTGTGTCTTGCTCTTGTCAACCTCCTTGTATGAGAAGATGAAGTCCTCGAGCGGCTTGAGCACCTCGTTCTCCATCTGGGTGGCGCTGGAGCCGGGGCATACGGTCACGACAAGACCCTCCCTGACAGTAAAGCTCGGAAACTCATTCTTGTCCATCTTCTCGAGGGCAAAGATACCGAACGCTACAAGCACGGTCACTATCAATATCACTAATTTGCGGTAACGCAGTCCGAACGCCACGATGCCGCCCTTGCTCTGGGGACTCATTGTTTATATCTTTTTGATAATCACTTATTCATTTCTTAATCTGGGAGTGGGGAGTGGGGAGTGGGGCGGGGGCGTCTCGCCCCCGTGCTATTTCCGCACATGCTATTTCCCTCCCGCTTACTTTATAGCCGTAATCCTCGAATTGCGGCTTACCTTCTGCTGGCCTTTCACTATCAGTGTGTCGCCGCGCACTATGCCGCTGCTGATTACGATGCCCTCGTCGGTCAGCGCGCCCGTCACGACATTGCGTCTGATGGCATAACCCGCCGAATCAAGCCATACGTAATGGCTGTTGTCGGAATCAAGCATCACCGCGTCGAGCGGTACGGTAAGGCTGCGGCTCGTGGAGTCGGTGTTGAGGGTCACGTCGCATATCATTCCCGGCAGCAGTTCGCCGTCAGGATTATCGACAGTCATCTTCACATCGTAAGCACGTGTGATGGGGTTGGCCGATACGCCTTTCTCGGTGATTTTTCCGGTGAATCTCTTGTTGCCGAGTGCCGAAACGGTTATGTCGGCCTCGCCGGCGCCCGGGATGGATGAAATCTCATTTTCCGGTATCGATACATTTACTTTGACCGGGTCGATATTGACAATCTTGACAACGGGAAGTCCCGGAGCGGCCGTCATCCCCGCGTCCATGAATTTCTCCGACACGTAGCCCGAGATGGGAGCGTAGAGCGTGCCGTCATTGAGCGTCTTGCGGGCGATGGCCTCGGCGCTTTGCGCCTGTTTGAGCGTCTGCTCCATCTCCACCCACTTGATGTCGGCTATCGCGCCGGCGTCGTGCAGCATCTTCATGCGGTTGTAGGCGTCCTGTGCCTCAGCGAGCGCCGCTTTCGATATGTCGTATGCATTTCTGAGCGACGAGGCGTCGACCGTGGCTATCAGCTGACCTTTCTTTACAAAGTCGCCTGCCGACACATTCATCGTCTGTATCGTGCCGGGCACCGTGAAACTGGCCACCGTGCCGCTCGACTCCTCTACCGTGCCGGAATAATTCCTTGATGTTGACATGTTTGATTCACCGGCCACCGCGGTTTCCACTCTTATCACCTCCGGAGCCGTCGACTCTTTCTTTTCATGACACGACGACAGGAAAGGCACCGCTGCCAATGCTATTGCCGCTTTCATCAGTATCGCTTTCATAACCTGAACAGTTAAAACGTTAATATTATGCAAAATCACACATCCCCGGCACGTGCATCCCTTCATATTACACATTACACGTAAAATCATATTACACGAAATTTACATGTACTTACATGCTGCCGTTTTTCCGTGGTTGTAAATACTAAACAACAAACCCCCGCAAATTGATTACCGCCATTGATTATTTCCCTAAAATACTTACCTTTGCATCCAATCCCGGCATAATAATCCCTCATTCCCCCGCATCGGCACCCGTCACTCGGACAAGTCAGACTTGTCCGACCCGTCCGACTTGTCTGACCGGTCCGACAATCGCGATTGACCTAAATATCCCCCTTGGGTGTTTTAGAGATTGTCTAAATTTATATGATGCAGATTTTGAGAGGGATTGTCAGATGGATTTTTGATTGCGATGAAGGAGCGTAGCCGTAGCTACGTGACTGAAGAGCGAGCAAAAAGACGCTGACAAGACCCTCAAAAGCAAAGTAATATAAATTTTAGACAATCTCTTAAATTTATTCTTATCTTTGCATGCTATGAATGAAATCCGAACAACCGATGCCGTGCGCTATGTCCTGCCGCTTCGTGAGGGTGGGTCGCTTCCGGCGCTTGTCGATGCCGACGACGGCTTTAAATATGTGCTTAAGTTCCGTGGGGGAGGCCACGGTGCAAAGGCTCTTATCGCCGAATTCATTGGCGGAGAGATTGCCCGCGCCGCAGGTATGCGCGTTCCCGAACTCGTCTTTGTCAACCTCGACGAGAGTTTCGGCCGCACCGAGGGCGACGAGGAGATACAGGACCTGCTGCAGGCGAGCCGCGGGCTCAACCTCGGTCTGCATTTCCTTTCCGGCGCCCTGACATGGGACGTCGTCGTCAACACTGCCGACCCTATGGAAGCCTCGCGTATCGTATGGCTCGATGCGTTTATCACCAATGTCGACCGCACCTGGCGCAACACCAACATGCTCCTGTGGCATGGCCGCGAGCTGTGGCTCATCGACCACGGTGCCTCACTCTATTTTCATCACAACTGGACTGGTTGGGAAAAAGCCGCGCTGTCGCCATTCCCATATATCAAGGACCACGCCCTGCTACGCGATGCATCCATGCTCGATGAGGCCGATGTCGAGATGCGCACGCGCATCACCCCCGAAGTCATCGATGCGGTCGTGGCAGCTATTCCCGACACATGGCTGCTGCAGGCTTCGGAGGAAATATCTCCCGATGAGCAGCGCCGCGTATATGCCGAATTTCTGAAAACTCGATTGTCAAACTCCCATATTTTCGTAAATCATGCCCGAGAAGCCCGAAATGCACTTGTATGAGTATGCCGTAGTGCGATATATGCCGCGTGTCGAGCGCGAGGAGTTTGTCAACGTCGGACTCGTCATGATGTGCAAGCGCCGCCGCTGGATACGCGTCCGCATGCACCTCGACGAGCACAAAGTCCGCGCCCTCTGTCCCGCAGTCGACCTCGCCCAACTCTCCTCCCAGCTCGAATCATTCAGCCGTGTAGCCGAAGGCACCCATCCCCGGATAGCCCCCCTCGAGACCCACGAACGTTTCCGCTGGCTGACCGCAGTCCGTTCGGCCTGCATCACCACCTCACGTCCCCATCCCGGCCTCACCCCCGACCTCGACGCCACCTTCAGCCGCCTCTTCACCGAACTCGTCGAATAATCCCTCAGTACACCCAAAATCAAGCAAAGATAAATGGGGCGGGGGCGTCTCGCCCCCGTGGTAGCCTCCCCAAGATACGGATATAGTGCAAAACTATAATTATCAGTCAAAAGTCGCAGCAAATTGTACGGACGCGATTCAATGCTGTTTACTTAGCAGAGGTGATAGGGGCGGGGGCGTCTCGCCCCCGAGGTAACTTTCAGGATAATACCCCGAGGGCGAGACGCCCTCGCCCCTACCTATACCCCCTTAGGTAAACATCATTGAATCGCGTCCCTACAATTTGGTTTGTATTTTTGAGTCTGCAACATCATCACAACAATTCGCTGCGACTTTTGTAATGCTGCAAAATGCCCGATGTTAACGCTTATCGCACAACAGTCCACCTGACGCAAACGAGGCCCCACCAATGGCGGGACCTCGTTCATATCGGATTCATTAAATCAGTTACTTTGAAGCGGGAGCGGCTACAGCTTTTTTATTGCGGCGACGGTCGGTGATGTAAGCTACCGGTGCTGCGATGAAGATAGTGGCGCAGGTACCGATGATTACACCGAATATCATCGCGAAGATGAAGCTGCGGAGCGAGTCGGCGCCGAGGAAGAAGATGCTCAACAATACCAGCAGCGTAGAGGCCGACGTCATGATTGTACGGGCCAATGTCGAGTTGATTGACGTGTTGATGATGTCGAAGAAATTCTTCTTGGGATAGAGCGCCGTGTTCTCACGCACACGGTCGAACACTACCACGGTATCGTTGATCTGGTAACCGATGACGGTCAGGATAGCCGCGATAAATGTCTGGTCGATTTCCATCGCGAAGGGGAACAGACCCCAGAACAGCGAGTAGAAGCCGATGATGGTGAACGCTGTGAACGCTACGGCTGCCAATGCTCCGAGTGAGAAGGCGATGTTGCGGAAACGGATAAGGATATAGATGAACATCGCGATGAGCGAAAGTGTCACTGCTATATATGCCTTGTTGCGCATGTCGTCGGCCACTGTAGGTCCTACCTTCTGTGACGATACGATTCCCTGACTTTGGTCGGTGGTCGTGAAGTCCTTGAGGTTCATGCCCTCCTTGAGGTTAGGCTGAAGAGCGGTATAGAGTTTGCCTACAATCTCGTTCTCTGCGATAGAGTCGGGTTCGCCGATTTTGTAGTTGGTCGAGATACGTACCTGGTTGGCACCCTCAATCTTGATGACTGAAACCTGTGCTCCGTCAAACATCGGGGCGATGCGCTCCTGAATTTTGTCGGGAGTATCATTAGCTCCAATATTGTCGAGCATCACGACGTAGTTGCGGCCGCCCGAGAAGTCGATACCCTGGTTGAGACCGCGGGTGAAGAACGAAATCAGTACCACGGCAATCATGATGCCGACTACGAGGAAGCTGACTTTGCGTTTGCCGAGGAAGTTGATGTTGGTGTTGTCAAACATCTTGCGCGACAATGCGGTGGTGAAGGTCAGACGCTCGAAGCATTTCTTCTTGGCACCGAGAATGAACACGATGCGTGTCAGGTAAACTGCGGTGAAGAACGAACATGCGATACCGATGATAAGTGTCGTGGCGAAGCCCTTGATGGGACCTGTGCCGTACATCAGGAGGATAACACCGGTGATGATTGATGTCAGGTTGGAGTCGAAGATGGCCGAGAAAGCATTTGAATAACCGTCGGCGATAGCCGTACGGGCATTCTTGCCGGCGCGGAGTTCCTCTTTCGTGCGCTCGAAGATGAGTACGTTGGCGTCAACCGCCATACCCAAGGCGAGCACGATACCTGCCATACCCGACAGTGTCAGCACTGCCTGGAACGATGCGAGGATACCGAATGTGAAGAAGAGGTTGAGCACGAGGCCGAGGTTGGCGATAAGGCCGGGTATCACGCCGTAGTAGCTTATCATGAGTATCATGAGCAATACGAGCGCAACGATGAACGATACGATACCGCTGTCGATGGCCTGCTTGCCGAGCGACGGACCGATTACCTCGGTCTGGATGGGATCCACGCGGGCGGTCATCTTACCGCTCTTGAGCACGTTGGCGAGGTTCTGCGCCTCCTGCACGTCGAAGTTGCCGGTGATCTGTGAGCTTCCGCCGGTAATCTTGTCGTTGACGCGCGGTGCTGAGTATACTTCGTCGTCAAGCACGATGGCTACGGGCCAGCCGATGTTGTCGCCGGTGACGCGTGCCCATTCTTTCGCTCCGTCGCTGTCCATGTCCATCGACACTACCTGTGAGTTCTGGTTGCTGTCGAAGTCGGCGCGTGCGTTGACCACATGGTCGCCGTTCATGGCGGGAACACCCTTGTTCGATTTCAGGGCGTAGAGTGCGAAATATTCAGCCTTGTTGAATTTTTCGGGAATGTGTGCCCAGCGGAACTGGATGCCGTCGGGACGGAACTGTGCGTATTCCGGCGAGCGGAGTGCCTGGCCTACAGCTGCGGTGTCCTTGGGAAGGTAGTAGCCTACTACCGGGTTGGACATGTGGAGGCCGGAGTCTACGCGGGCTACCTCGTCGGTGACGCGGCCGCGGGAATCCTGCTTGTAGATGAGGTTCTTCGACAGGCGGCTGATTGTTTTGCCTGAAGCATCGTCGATGCGGCCAAGTGCGGTGCGCACCGTGGTGCCGAACTCATCCTTGTAGGTGGTGTAGAACTGGAGCTTTGCCTGACGCTGGAGCAGGTTGAGCATGTCGTCCTTGTCCTTCACGCCCGGAAGCTCGAGAAGTATCTGGCCATCCTTGCTCTGAAGCACCTGTATGTTGGGTGATACGACTCCGTAGGCGTCGATACGCGAGCGGAGCACGTTGGTTGCCGAGTTGTCCACTCGGTCCTTGATTTCTTTCTTGAGCACCGAAATTACCTCGTTGCGGCTTGAGTTGGCCTTGATGCCGTCGACTGCGAATACTTTGGCGAGGTTGGCGTTGGGGGCCAGCTTGCGGTATTCGTCGTAGAACGTGGCTACGTAGTCGACCTCGGGGCCGTTGTTCTCAATCCATTCTTTCTGTGCTTTGTCGGCTACCGCAAGGGCTTTGTTGAAGTCTTCGTCGGGTGCGCCGTCTTTCATGGATGTGATGAGGTCGTGGAGCGATACCTGAAGCAATACGCTCATACCGCCTTTAAGGTCAAGGCCGAGGCCTATGCTCCATTTCTGTACTTCGCTGAATGTGTAACCGAGCCATACATTCTCATTCTTGATGGAAGTAAGGTACTCCGCTTTTCCTTTAGCGAATGCCTGAGGGTTTTTATCTTCCGGGCCTGCTTTTTCGGTTGCGTACTCCTCGGCTTTGCTCATCTGATGGCTTGACGCAAGCGTGAACGACAGATAGAACAAGCAGATCAGCACCAGGAAAATAGCAATCACTCCGGCGATAATACTCCCTAAAGTTCCTTTGCTTTGCATGTGTTGATTTTGTTATATTTAACTGGTTATTAATTATTTCCTATCAATAGCATGAGTAACTGATAAGACGCTTCGCTCCCTCTCAGTCACATCACTTTTTCTCATCCGACCCCATTAAGGGCTGTTTTTCAGCCTGCAAATATACAAATATTATCGAAAATATCCAATATTGCCACCGCTTTTTTATTTTTAATGAAATTTTAGAAATATATTACGTTCGGCCAACCAATTCTGCCGGGCGCGCACGGGAAAGCGCCGACGCGCTTTATTACGATGGAAACGGCCGGGCGACAGCGCGATACATCGTTATGAGACACCATCTTATTCCTTGGTGAGGTCGAGGACTACGTTGTCTTTCGACTTGTCGAAGTATTGCCTGCGCAGCGGGTTGGCTGTCATCTCTTTGTGGCGCTCGCGGTTGCGGGCTATGTCGATGGCTGCGTATAGCGCCTCGCGCATCGACTGTTCCGACGCTTTGCCCTCTCCGGCAATATCGTAGCCGGTGCCGTGGTCGGGCGATGTGCGTACTATCGGTAATCCGGCGGTGAAGTTGACGCCGCTGTCCATCGCCATTGTCTTGAACGGCGCGAGTCCCTGGTCGTGGTACATGGCGAGTATGCCGTCGAAATGTTTGAACAGTCCCGAACCGAAAAATCCGTCGGCAGCGTATGGGCCGTAGCATTCCACGCCCTGCTCTTTCGCAGCGGTGATGGCGGGTATGATGACATCCTGCTCTTCGCTGCCGAGCAGTCCGTTTTCGCCGGCATGCGGATTGAGGGCGAGCACCGCTATGCGCGGGTGCACTATGGCGAAATCGCTGCGCAGCGAGTCGCTGAATATCTTCAGTTTCTCCACGATTCGTTCGGCGGTGATGTTTTCGGCTATCTTGCTTATGGGCAGATGGGTGGTGACGAGTGCCACACGTATGTCGCGGTTGAAGAGCACCATCAGCGCTTTGCCTCCTACCGAGGCCTCGAGATATTCGGTATGCCCGGGGAACGTGAACAGGTCGCTCTGTATGTTGTCCTTGTTGATGGGGGCTGTGACGATGGCGTCAAGGGCGCCGGCGCTCACGTCCTGTACTGCTTTTTCGAGAGCGGCGAATGCGGCGGCTCCGGCCTCTTTGGTGCTTTGTCCCGGTTCTACTTTGCACTCCTCGCCGACCACGTTGATTATGTTGACTGCGCCGTCGCGTGCCTCAGAGACACTATTGATCTGGTGCAGTTGCTGCTGTTGCATGCCGAGAGCCTTGCGGTAGAATGCCGCGATTTTGGCCGACCCGTAGATTATCGGGGTGCAAAGCTCGAGTATGCGGTTGTCGTCGAGCATCTTGAGTATCACCTCATAGCCTATGCCGTTGATGTCGCCGTGCGTGATACCTATCTTGATTGTGTTTCCTTCCATTTTATATGTTTTTTATATTTTATATGTGACAATTGATGATTTTTTATCGGCCATTCCGATTGTTATGCGAAATTAATGAAAAATTTTGTATTTTTGCCAAATACAAAACGATGTGGCGCCTTTTTTATAAAAAACTACGGGTTTGACACCATGCGGAGGCCTCGCAGGCCGCCGTCGACGCTGTGCGCGCCCTCTCCGTCAAAGTCGGTATCCCGCAGCATCTGAGCGACCTCGGCATAACTGAAAAGGATATTCCCGCCCTCGCCGACCAGGCTCTTGCCGACGTCTGCACTCCCGGAAATCCCCGCGAAGTAACCCTCAACGACATCAAATCCCTCTACGCCAAAGTGCTGTAATCCAAATTATAGATATAAAAGCAATAAAGAGCCGCAGACATTTGTCTGCGGCTCTTTTGATTACTAATCGATATATTTTCCGTCAAATTGTAAGGACGCGATTCAACGATAGGGGCGGGGGCGTCTCGCCCCCGTGGTATTATTCCTATATGCCGAAAGTTACAACGGGGGCGAGACGCCCCCGCCCCTATCAACTAAGCTTAAGTTAATGGCATTGAATCGCGTTCCTACAATTTGGCGGAAGTTCATGCGCCCCCGCGGGGAAGGTCGGCTGGACCGGTCATCAGAAGAATTTGACCTCTTTGCCGAGGATGTCGCCGAGGAGGTTGTTGGCCAGACGGGATGCTCCGAGACGGAAGTATTCGTTGTTGAGCCATTCCTCACCGAGCACTTCCTTGATGATGGTGTAGTATTTCACGGCATCTTCGGTGGTGGCTACGCCTCCGGCGGCTTTGAAGCCTACCATTATGCCGGTCTTCTCGTGGTATTCCTTGATGCATTTCGCCATCACGTAGGCTGCTTCGAGCGATGCGCCGGGATATTCCTTGCCGGTTGATGTCTTGAGGAAGTCCGCGCCCGAATACATCGAGAGAATTGATGCCTTCTGTATGTTTTCGGCGGTCTTGAGCGCTCCGGTCTCGAGGATGACTTTCAGACGGGCGTCGCGGCACGAATGCTTTATTTCGGAAATCTCGTCGCATACCTCCTCATAGTCCTCGTCGAAGAAGTTGCCGAGGTTGAGCACGATGTCGATTTCGTCGGCGCCACCCTCAACGGCAAGCGCCGTTTCGGCTACTTTCACTTCGGGGAATGTCTGCGACGAGGGGAATCCGCCCGACACGCATGCCACCTTGACGGCGCTGACGTCGAGCACAGTGCGTACCACCTGTGCGAAGTTGGGGTATACGCAGATTGCGGCCACGTTCTCCAGCTCGGGATATTCCTCCTCGAAAGCGTTGACGCGTTCGGTGAAATCGGCTACTGAACGGGGCGAGTCGGTCGATTTGAGCGTTGTGAGGTCGATGGTATTGAAGAGAAATTTGTGGACCTCGGTATTGTTGTTTTCCGCGAAATGTTCCGCGAGGATTTTTTCAACCGCTTCTTTTACGGATTTATCATCGCCTATCGGTGCGAATGATGCGATGGCTTCATGATGTTTGTCAGTCATAATTGGAGTGTTTTATATTAATATTTAATTTGAGTGTCAGTTAGGGCTTTCGGAGTTTTCGGAGTTCTCGGAGCACTCTGAGCGCTCGGAGTTTTCTGAGGATGCTTTGCGGTGCTCGTGGCGGTGAAGGTCGCGGCGCGTCTTTTTGATTATGTTCTGTCGGATGGCTTCAGTGAGGTCGACGCCTGTCTGGTTGGCTATCGCCGCCACTACCCAGATTACGTCGGCGAGTTCGTCGGCCAGATTGGGTGCTTCCCCCTCCTTGAACGACTGGTCGCCGTAGATGCGCGACATCTGGCGTGCCACCTCGCCGGTCTCCTCGGCGAGTACGGCCATGTTGGTGAGCGGCGAGAAATAACCGTGGCCTATGCCGGTAATCCATTCGTCGACCAGGCGCTGCAAGCCGGCTATCGATATTTCGTCTTTTGGGTTCATTCGCAAAGCTTTGAGTCGATTATTATAGTCACGGGACCGTCGTTGACGAGCTCCACCTCCATGTGAGCGCCGAAAACGCCGCGTTCCACCGGCCGTCCGGCGATTTCCGAGAGGCGCCGGCAGTAGGCGTCATACAGTCCGCGTGCCTCGTCGCCTCCGGCCGAACGTATGTAGCTCGGGCGGTTGCCTTTGCGCGTCGATGCGAGCAGTGTGAACTGGCTCACGGCCAGTAGCTCGCCGTCGACATCGACCACCGAGCGGTTCATCACGCCCGCTTCGTCGTCAAATATGCGTAGTGCCGCGGTCTTGCGCGCCAGATACTCGGCATCGTCGGCAGTATCGCCCTTCTCGACGCCTACGAGCACCATGAGTCCCCCGCCTATCTGTCTGAGATAATCGGGCGCCACACTCACCGAGGCGCGCTTCACGCGCTGTATTACTATCCTCATCTGTTACTGTCGGTACTTATATAAATAATGCTAAAGACAAAGATAATGTTTAATTGACAATCTGCAAAAATAAATTCATGCAATGGCGCGGATTATGCAAAATACATGAGGTGTAAATAACTCGTGTAAATAACTCGTAGGTAGGGTGTGGCCGCCCCCGACTTTCCGCGGTTGTAAACCGCGGCTACTACGCGGCTGATTGCCAGTATGCTTTGCATAGTAGCCGCGGTTTTTAACCGCGGAAAGTTTAATATTTGCAATACCCTCAATAGCATCGCGGACGCGATGAATAGCGTTCCGATAGCCAGAATAGTGGTGAGATATGCTGATAAATAGTTAAATGATGCAAAATATACCTTTTGTAATGTTAAATAAATATAATTAAACTCTTCTATATAAATATGGTCGGTATAAAATTGCTAAATTTGTTGTCGCATGAGTGGAGGAGGCAGGAGCTTCCTCCATTTTGTTGATATGTTTTAATTTTTGAGGATATGATAGATAAAGCCAGATTGACCGAGGTGGTCGAGGATGCCATCAAAGGCACCGACATGTTCCTCGTCGACATCACTGTCAGCGCCGACAACCGTATCGTCGTGGAGCTTGACTCCGAGACGGGCATGGACATCGACGCCTGCGCAGCGGTGACACGCCGTATCGAAGCGGAGTTTGACCGCGATGCCGAGGACTATGAACTTGAAGTAGGGTCGGCCGGACTCACATCGCCTTTCAAGGTCAAGGCTCAGTATATGAAAAATCTCGGCAACGAGATTGAAGTCGTCACCCGCGACGGCCGCAAGCTCCAGGGCACCCTCGCCTCGGTGGGCGCCGACGATTTCACCGTCGAGGTCCCGACCAAGGTCAGGCACGAAGGAGCCAAGCGTCCAGTAATCGAGCAGGTGCCTTCGGTCATAGCTTTCGACAATGTCAAGACCGCTAAATACGTAATCAAATTCAAATAGTTATCGCGGCAGCCGGCAGTCACCGGCAGCCGGTTTCTTTAAAATAAATAATAATAGTTCCCCACAACCGATAAACTCATTACTATGGCTAAGAAAGAGGAATCAGAAAATATGGTCGAGCGTTTTGCCGAATTCAAGGATTTGAAAAACATCGACAAGTCAACCATGATACGCGTGCTCGAGGAGTCGTTCCGCAGCGTGCTCGCCAAACAGTTCGGCACCGACGAAAACTTCGATGTCATCATGAACCCCGACAAGGGCGACGTGCAGATATTCCAGAACCTTGAGGTGGTAGAGGACGGCGCTGTCGAGAACCCCAATCTCCAGATTTCGCTTTCCGACGCGCGTGCCGACAACGACCCCGAGGTAGAGATAGGCGAGGAGCACACAAAGGAAATCATCTTCGCCGCCTTCGGACGCCGCGCTATCCTCAATCTGCGCCAGACTCTCCAGTCCAAGATACTCGAGCTCCAGAAAGAGGCCGTCTACAACAAGTTCAAGGACCTCGAAGGCGAGCTCGTCACCGGCGAGGTGTACCAGACATGGTCGCGCGAGACGCTTCTCCTCGACGACGAAAAGAACGAGCTGCTGCTCCCAAAGACCGAGTCGATACCCGGCGATTTCTTCCGCAAGGGCGAGACTATCCGCGCCGTCGTGTCAAAAGTCGACAACAAGAACAACAACCCCAAGATTACCGTATCGCGTACAAGCGAAAACTTCCTGCGCCGCCTTTTCGAGCTTGAAGTACCCGAAATCCACGACGGCCTGATCAATATCCGCGCCGTGGCCCGCATCCCGGGCGAACGCGCCAAGATAGCCGTAGAGAGCTACGACGACCGTATCGACCCCGTAGGCGCATGCGTCGGCGTGAAAGGCTCGCGTATCCACGGCATCGTCCGCGAGCTCCGCAACGAGAACATCGACGTCATCAACTACACGTCCAACCCCTCTCTCTTCATACAGCGCGCGCTCAGCCCCGCGAAGATTTCCTCTATCGTGCTCGACGAGGAAAACAAGAAGGCCGAAGTGTTCCTCCGTTCCGAGGAGGTATCGCTCGCTATCGGTAAGGGCGGTCTCAACATCAAGCTCGCCTCCAAGCTCACCGGCTACATCATCGACGTATACCGCGACACCGAGGAGACCTACGACGACGATGTCTACCTCGATGAGTTCAAGAACGACATCGACGGCTGGGTAATAGATACCCTCAAGGACAACGGTTGGGTCACCGCCAAGAGCGTGCTCAACGCGCCCCGTCAGGAAATCCTTGACAAGACCGACCTCGAGGAAGTCACCGTCGACCAGGTGCTCGAAATCCTCAAGGCTGAGTTCGAGAACGACGCCGAGTAATCACCGTCGGCGCGTTTCCCGTTACTCCTCTCCATCAGTTTTACTTCTAATTTTTTACACTTTATAAATGGCAAGAACAAGAATTAGTAAAATAGCAAAAGACCTCAACATCGCGGTGTCGACCGCCGTTGAATTTCTTCGCAAGAAAAACATCGAGATTGATGATAACCCCAATACGCGTATTGAGGAGGATATCGTCGACCTCCTACTCGACGAATTTGATACTGACGGTGCTCAAAAAGCGAAAAAAACAGCCTTCTTGTCAAATAATAAAGAGGATAAAGAAAAGGAATCAGCGCCCGAAAAGCAGCAGCCGCAGCGTACGGAGACTGTCGTCTCGGGGCCGAAAGTCATCGGCAGGGTGGAGATTGACGCCCACGGCAACGTGGTGAAGAAAGCGCCGCAGCCCGCGAAAGAGGAGAAACCCGCACCGGCTCCCGCTCCCGCTCCAAAGCCTGCGCCCGTCGCACCGGAACCTACTCCGGCTCCTGTTGTGGTAGAGCAGCCCAAACCGGCACCCGCGCGTCCCGAGCCTGTGAAGGAGCCGGCCAAGCCCGCAGCTCCCGTGGCTCAGCCCGCTCCGGCACCCAAACCCGCTGCTCCCGCTCCCGAGGTGAAGAAAGCCGAACCGAAACCGGCTCCCGCCAAGGTGGAACCGCAGCCTAAAAAAGAGGAAGCGCCCGCGCGTCCTGTGGAGGAGAAGAAGGAGGAAAAGAAAGAGGAGGAGATATTCACCCTCGGTATTCCCGCCGACGCCCCCAAAGTCAATGTCATAGGTAAAATCGACCTCTCCACGCTCAACCAGTCGACCCGCCCCAAAAAGAAAAGCAAGGAGGAGCGCCGCAACGAGCGCAACCAGCGTGCAGCGTCGGCCAATGCCGCCGCAGGTTCGGGTCAGGGTTCGTCAGAGCGCAAGAAACGCCGCCGCATAGGCAAGGAGAAGATCGATATCGAAAAAATACAGAATCAGGGCGGTGGCAGCCAGGGCGGCCGCGGAGGCAATCAGCCTGCACGCGACAACGCTGCCGGACAGTCACGCCGTGATAAGGGAAGCAACAAGGCCAAACGTCAGCAGCACGTCGAAATCAACGAGGAAGATGTGCAGAAGCAGGTGAAAGAGACGCTCGCGCGCCTCACCTCGAAGGACAAGGGTCAGAAGAAGGCCGCCAAGTGGCGTAAGGAAAAACGTGAGGCGTTCGCTACCCGCGAGCGTGAGGCCGCCGAAATGGCCGACATGGAGAGCCGTACGCTCAAGCTAACCGAATTTGTTACCGCCAACGACCTCGCCTCGATGATGGATGTACCCATCAACCAGGTCATCGCCACGTGTATGAACATCGGCGTGATGGTGTCGATCAACCAGCGTCTCGACGCCGAGACCATCAACATCGTTGCCGAGGAGTTCGGATTCAAGACGGAATACGTTTCGGCCGAAGTGGTCGAGGCCATACATCAGGAGGAGGACACCGAGGACGAACTCATGTCGCGTCCGCCGATTGTCACCGTCATGGGTCACGTGGACCACGGTAAGACATCGCTTCTCGACTATATCCGTTCGGCCAACGTCATTGCCGGCGAGGCCGGAGGTATTACCCAGCATATCGGCGCCTATAACGTCAAACTCAAGGACGGACGCCATATCACGTTCCTCGACACCCCGGGTCACGAGGCGTTCACCGCCATGCGTGCGCGCGGTGCCAAGGTGACCGACCTCTGTATCATCATCGTTGCCGCCGACGACAACGTCATGCCGCAGACCGTCGAGGCCATCAACCACGCTTCGGCAGCCGGCGTACCCATCGTATTTGCCATCAACAAGATAGACAAGCCTACCGCCAACCCCGACAAAATCAAGGAGGAGCTCGCCAATATGAACTACCTCGTAGAGGAATGGGGCGGCAAATACCAGTCGCAGGATATTTCGGCCAAGAAGGGTATCGGCGTGGAGGAACTTATGGAGAAAGTGCTCCTCGAGGCCGAGATGCTCGAACTCCGTGCCAACCCCAACCGCAAGGCCGTCGGTTCGATTATCGAATCGTCGCTCGACAAAGGCCGCGGCTACGTCGCTACCGTGCTCGTGCAGAACGGTACGCTCCGCATCGGCGACATCATCCTCGCCGGTACGCACTTCGGTAAAATCAAGGCTATGTTCAATGAGCGTAACCAGCGCATCACCGAGGCAGGTCCCGCCGAGCCGGCCCTTATCCTCGGCCTGAACGGCGCTCCCACCGCCGGCGATACATTCAACGTAATGGAATCGGAGCAGGAAGCCCGCGAGATTGCCAACAAACGCGAGCAGCTGCAGCGCGAACTCGGTCTGCGCACCAAAAAAATACTTACACTCGAGGATATCGGACGCCGTCGCGCCATCGGCAACTTCCAGGAGCTCAACATCATCGTCAAGGGCGACGTCGACGGCTCAATCGAGGCTCTTTCCGACTCTCTCATCAAGCTTTCTACCGACGAAATCCAGGTCAACGTGCTCCACAAGGCCGTGGGCGAGATTTCGGAGAGCGATGTCACTCTTGCCGCCGCTTCCGATGCCATCATCATCGGTTTCCAGGTGCGTCCGTCGCAGGCAGCGCGCCGTGCCGCCGAGCGTGAAGGTGTCGAGATGCGCCTCTACTCGGTCATCTATCAGGCCATCGAGGAGGTGAAGGACGCTATGGCCGGCATGCTTGCTCCCGAAATCAAGGAGGAGGTCACCGGTACCGCCGAAGTCATGGAGACATACCATATATCCAAAGTCGGCACCATCGCCGGCGCCCTTGTGCGCGAAGGCCGCATCAAGCGTGGCTGCAAGTTGCGTCTTATCCGCGACGGTATCGTACGCTACACAGGCGACCTCGGCTCGCTCAAGCGCTTCAAGGACGACGTCAAGGAAGTCGTTTCGGGCTACGACTGCGGTATCTCGATTGTAGGCTACAACGACATCAAGGTCGGCGACCTCATCGAAGGTTTCATCGAAGTCGAAGTCAACCGCTCCCTCTAACCTCTGCGGTAACCCTCCCCCAAAAACAGCAGGGACGCGATTTATCGCGTCCCTGCTGTTAACTCAAGCTGAGTCGAGTGGAGCGGGGGCGTCTCGCCCCCGTAGTATTATCCTTACAAGCTGAAAGTTACCAAGGGGGCGTGACGCCCCCTCTCCACTCAAATCCGCCAAGTCAATAGCATTGAATCCATCCCTGCGACTTTTGATCACTGATTGGAAAATGGATAATAATTAACATCGATTGCTGTGTATCACGTCCATTTCAACATAGGAAGCAATCTCGGCGACCGCGAGGAAAATATAAGGCGGGCTGTCGCATCACTGCGTCAGCTCGCCTGTATTTCCGCATCAATACGTGTCTCCGCCCCCGTAGTCTCCCCTCCCTGGGGCTTCGAATCACCCAACGATTTCATCAACGTAGGCATGAGCCTCGACACCGACCTCCCCCCTGAAACCCTCCTCGAAGCCACACAACGCATACAGCAATCCATCTCCTCTGCCTCCCACCGCGACGCCACAGGCGCCTACATCGACCGCCCGATAGACATAGACATAATAGCCTGCGCCACAACAGGAAATGACGGCACACTGCATAACCTTATAGAAATCACAACTGAAAAACTGACACTTCCCCATCCCCGCGCCCTCCAACGCGATTTCGTCATGCAACCCCTCCGCGCAATTGACGCTCCACTCTATCACCTCCTGACAGAACACTTATATTAAACCGGATTGAGTGGAGCGGGGGCGTCTCGCCCCCGTAGTAACTACACGACGGTTACTTTGTGCCGCGAAGGAGGAAGCGGGTTATGAGGGCTGTAAGGAAGCCTATGCCGATGATTACGGCTGCTACGACAGCTATGTCGCTTGTCGCCACGCTTACGGGGTAGGCGTCGATTGAGAGCTGTGAGGGGTCGTCGGCGCCGAGCTTGATAAATCCGAAGCATTGCTGCAGCAGCGACAGCGCCACGCCGAAAATTATCCCGGCAATGCCCCCAATTGTGGTAATCAGCATGCTCAGCCATCCGTATATGCCCGCTATCGTGCCTGCGGTGGCTCCCAATGAGGCTAAAATGGCGCTGTTGCCACGCTTTTCAATAATCATGATTGACATTATGGCCAGGACGTTGAACGTGGCCACGACGAGGATAAATGTCAGCATCACGAGCGTAATCCATTTCTCCACGTTGATCATGCGGAATGCATCATGCTGTTGCTCCATGCGGTCGGCCACTTTGTATGACGGGCCGATGAGTTTTGAGAGCCTGTCGCGCAGACGGCTTATATCGGTACCTGCAGTAGCGTCTATCTCGATTGCCGACGCTTCAGTAGTATACCCTAAGAGATTGCGCGCGAACTGAAGCGGCACGAACAGATAGTCATTGTCAAATTCATTCTGGTCGATACGATATACTGCCGTGATGACTACCGAATCGCAGCGGAACGCCGCTAACGGATTGGCCGGATTGACGCGTGAATGGCGCCTCGGCTCGTATATCCTGACATCGACCGGTATTGAAGGGAACGCACGCAGCGTATTGGCCACGCCTACCGACGAGATTGCTGTGTTGGGCAGCTCCGCGTCATCATATACGAGCATCGGAGTGCCGTCGATAGTTACCTCGGGGAGCGAACGTGCCGTTATCCCCTCAGGGGCGATTCCGCATATCACCAAAGGCGCCTGACGGTCGCCTGCTACGGCGAAAGCGCGTTCGGTTATCGTCGGGGCAGCGCTCGCCACCCCCTCCGCAGCGGCTATGACCGATGTAAGGGAGTCGGCATCGGGTATTGTCTTACCCTCCACAGGTGTCATCACAAGCGGCGCGCTGAACCGTGATATTTTCTGCGCCGTGAAATCATAGAACCCGTTGAACACCGACAGCACTATCACCATCGCCGTAGCGGCGATAGCTACCCCTGCCATCGAAATATACGACAGCACATTGACAGCGGCGTGGCTCTTGCGTGAAAACAGATAGCGCAACGCAATGCGTATGGATAATGACCGGCGGCTCAAAACGTATATAAAATAATTTTGCAGGGTAATTACCCTGCAAAATTATCAATTTACAATGAATTATAAAAATAAGTCGCTTACAAAAGGAACTTACGGGCCGGATGGGTCAGATCTGTCGGACAGGTCAGACGCGTCCGACAAGTCCGACCTGTCCGATTCCGTCACTTGAGCAGCATCTTAACGGCTTTGCCCTCAGCCACTGCGATATACATGCCGGCCGACGGAGCCTCAACGGTAATGCCTGAAGCCAATCTGGCTCCCTGAACTGTGTAAAGCGTGATTTCAGTACCGTCGGTCGTACTTACGCGCAATCCGTCTGTCACAAATTGTGTTCCGGTGCCGTCTGTTTCAATGCCTTCGATACCGCTGTCCTTGACCTGACGCACCGTAATTGTATATACAGAGTGGCCGTCGGTAGGCGTGACGGTTGTCTCGCGATCCGGTGTCCCGTCAGGCAGCGGGTCACATTCAATGGCAAGGTTGTCGACGGTCATCCCGTTGGGTTCGTTTGTGACACGGCACCAGTCAGCTCCTGTCTCAACAGGGCTTTTGTAGCCTAAGAACGAGAATAATGAGAATTCTTTTTTGCCTCCTTTTGCGTTGAATGTCAGCACGGGTTCGTCGCCGGTGGCCGAAGCCATTACCGAGTGGCTTACCGAGGGCACTGCAAGAAGTGACGTATGGTTGCGGCCTGCAGGGAAATAGGTGCTTACATCTACCCAGCTATTGTCTTTGTACATGTAGGCGGTGTTATGTTCACCCCGGAAATCGGCCATATAGATTGATACGTCGGTATCTTCATAAAGGTCGGTGAAGCCGTCGATTACGATGAAAAACTCATCGTCGACTACAGGAAGCTCGGGAAACGGGAACCATGTGCCCACCGAAGCGTCGCTCGATGCGTCAAGGTCGCTTATCTGCCACCACCACGAGTCAAGGCACTCCCCCGGAAGGCCGTTTTCACTCGTATAAAGATGCACGCCGATGTTGGCTATCTGGTCGGCTACCTGGTCGGCCTTGGCTGTGGCGAAATATACATTGACGCCCTCTACCATCAACGGTGTCGTAGGCTTCGAGAATTTCTCGGCGAACTTGGTTATTTTCATCCTGTTGTTGCCGGGGAAGGTGCCACGTCCCTCAAGGTCGAATGTCGTGGCGAAATCTCCGCTGCGGAAGTTTGTGATATTGCCTGAATACTCGGCGCTTACGGTCTCGGTGACTTTCGATGTGCCGTGTTGGTTCGAGACAGTATGCTCGATGTCCCAATTGTGCAGGTATTGGAATGACTTGCTGACTTCCGCTCCCTCTTTCTCTTCCGAAGTGACCAAAGCGCCGGTGTTGTCATTGTATTTTATGAACTTCCAGGAATGCTCCGTCGGATAACCCTCCGATGCGTCGGTAAACGTGACATCGGCCAAAGGCGCTACCATCGGGCAAAGCGTTGACAGGTATCTGAATCCGTCGGAAATCGACATGCGTGCCGTAGGTTCGTAGCCTGTCACGGTTACAAATGCCGGAAGTGTCGCCGTAGAGCGTTGTCCGGCTCCGTCGGTCACCGTCAGACTCACGTCATACGCCCCGTCGAGAGTATAGTACACGGTAGGGTTCTTTTCGGTCGAGGTGGAGGGTGTAGCTCCGGGGAACGACCATTCCCACGACGTGATGCCGTCGCCTGTCGATGTGTCGACAAAATCGATTGTCTCTCCGGTAGCGACATTTATGCCGTCGACTGTTCCGGGGGCTGTGACGGCGATTCCGTCGATGTAGAAATAGCCCATGTAGCCGCCGGTCTTGAAACTCTCGTCATTCGCTCCCCAGCTGTAGGTGAAGCGCAGTCTTACTGTTTTACCGGCATATTTTGCCAATGAGGTTTCAATCGCGTGCCAGTGCGCGGCCTTGTCGCCGGTGCCGTCCTTGCTGTTCCATATTTCGGTGATGTCATTCTCGAAATCATCGGCCGATACGCTTATTATCAGGCGGCAGTAATCATCATAATTGATGGAATAGTAGATTTGTGCGCGCAGCATCGCCTCGTCGGGCACTTCGAAAGGTGCTGATGTGGCCGATGATATTTCACGGTTGTACGCGCGGTAATCGCCCTCTACATAGAGCGAGCGGGCGTTTCCCGCGTCACTGTATGTGCTTGTCGGTTTTTTCAGGCTCCAAACGGTCTTTGTAGTCGGGTCGGTGCACCAACCTTCGGGGAGCGTGGCCGAAGTCTCGAAATCCTCGTCCCATACGGTTTGTTCCACGCCGGCGCCGCGTATTGTGAACGACGCCTGCAGATTGCTTTCCGATTGCGGCACTGCCACACTCCTGCGGGCGTTTACCTTTATTGACGGTTTTTCAACAATGCGTCCCTCGGCATTACCGGCCACACGAATTTCGGGATATTGCGACATCGCACACAGTGCGGCCAATGCCATAGGCACTCCGAGGATTAATCTCTTTCTATCTTTCATATTCTATGTGTAATTGGTTTGATTGACGCTTTATGACCGGACACCGGCTTCAAAAGCCTTCGCCCGGTCATAGCGAACGTGAATGGGATTATTTATTTGATGAATTTGAATGTGTCTGCTCCGATGCGTACCACATATACGCCGTGTACAAGATTAGACAGCGATACACGTCCGTCGGACACCGTCGCCAGCACGAGTTTGCCGTCGATGCCGTATATCTCGACCGATGCCCCTTCGGGCGTAATCAATGCCTCGCCGGACATGTCGTAGGCCATACCGTTGTTGTCTGTGCCGACATTCTCTACGCCGGTCACGTTTTTGGCGGTCAGCTTGACGTCCTGAACATAAACCTGCGGCAACATGCCGTCGCCGGGATTATGTTGAAATCCGATATAATATGTATGATATTTGCCGACATTGAATTCATCGGTATATTTCGTCATCATGGCTCCGTCCAAAGTTTTGTTTGAGATGACAGTCGTTTCCGGAACGTCCTCGTCAAGTGCATTGGCTTCGGTTTCGTCAGGATTGACAGATGTAGTTGTATTGGTGGCGAGGAAAACAGTCAAACCGGAGGGATAACGCCCGCTTGACAGGCATGCATAATATTCCAGCTCGTAATTGCCTTCGTATAGTTTGAATTTGGGGGTGAACACAACGGCTTTATAATATGATGATTCGATGCGTTTGTTGGTGTTGCTGTAACTCCATGCCCTGGTTATTGTCTCGTCCTGATATGAAGTCCACAAATCAAAGAAATCGCCGTTTGAGAAATCAAAACTGTATGTCTCGCCGTTGCCGAGCGTTATAGCGTCGCCAAGCACTATCTTACCGGTTGCAGCCGCATCACTCTCCTCGGCGCCGCGTACCACTGTTATCTCGTAATAATACGCTCCGAGCGACAGGCCTTCGATGGTGTCGTCGACGACAGGGCTGCCTTCGGCGGCTTCCGCTATGACCGCTTCGTCGGGCATACGTACCACCTTGTACGTCACTTCGCCGATATAGCCGCCGTTAGCGCCGCCGGTGGCGGGGTCAAGGGTATCGAAGCTGACGGTGACCGATGTGCCGTCTTCGGTAAGCTCGGCTTTCGCATTTTCCACTGCTTTCAGGTCGTCGGGACCAATCCATACGGTGGCTTTATTGGAGGCTTCCGATGCGTTTTCGCCTATGTAGGTAAGCACGCTATATGTGTGGTTGCCGGCTGTCAGGGCGGCATCATTGTCGGTGTAAGTCTCCTTGTCGCCGGCAATGGGATTATCTTTTGTGTAGATTACAACTCCGTCGCGGAGCAGCTCGGCCTTGGTGATTTCGGCAAGTTCGCCGCCGGCGTTGGTGAGTGTCGGGTTGGTCCATGCCACGAGTGCCTCAAGCTGTGCGCCGGCGTCGGGGGTGACGGTGAGGTCGGCGACAGCGGCAGGCACTTCGACTATTTCTTCAAGCGATATGTTGTCCAGATAGATATAGGCGGTGCTCGTCTGTCCGTACACGTGGAAACCGATGTTGTAATCGTTGTCCTCAGTTACTTTGATGATGATCGAACGGGTCTTTTCATCGGTAGCCGATGAAAGGTTTGACACGGTGGCATTCTCTTCGTTGAGCACCGTCTGGGCTTCGGCGGTAGGTTCGGTACCTATTGTCACGAATAGGTCTTTGTAGTTGGCTTCGCCCGCTGTCGATATCCAGGCGTCGTAGTTCAGACGGTACACTTTGCCGGCTTCAAGGCTGATTTTCGGTGTGATTGTCCATGCGTCGGCCGAGGTGTCGCCATAGCGTCCGCCGTTGTAGTAGCGGATACTGTAGCTGTAGTATGTCCATTTGCTTGTCAGGCCGCTGCCACCGTTGAATGTCGTGAAGAAACTGAACGTGTTTTTGTCGTCAAATCCTTGCTTGTAGGGCACCGTAGCCACGCCTGCCACTGTCACATCGTTTGATGTTTTTGCTGCGCCTGTTGAGCCGTTGTAAATGGTGCTCACGCGGTATGTGTAGATGTTGAATGGCTCGGCTGTCGTGTCGATATACGGCAGCGCACCGTTGTATGCGGCATCAATGACGGTATATGAGTAACTGCTTGACAGTTTTCTTTCAATCTTGAATGCCACGTCGGCTGGATTGACATAAGCGCCGTTGCTACCTTCGGGTATCGCGAAGTCGAGCACAACGTTGTTCTCGCCGTTGACCGACGCTTTCACCGTGCCGAGCGCTTTCAGCGAGCTGTCCGGACCAATCCACGGGCTCTTGACCGACACGACCGGCGATGTACCCTCGCCGGCGTAAACTACCACTTCGTAGTAGTTTACGCCTCTCGACTCAACAGCCTCGTCGGTAAATGATATTTCCGCTCCGGGTGTCAGGTATTTGCTGTCGGTAAGTGTATATACCAATTCGGTTTTGTAAGAGGTGGTGCCGCGGTAAACTTCTATCTTTGAAATCTCGCTCAGTGCGTTCCCCATGTCGGTGGTGGCAGGGTTAGTCCATGTCAGTATGGCGCTCATCGTACCGTTTTCGGCGGCTGTGGCGGTAAGGCCTGTGACGGCGACAGGAGCTTCCTTCACCTCCTTGACAATGATATTGTCGAGATTGACATTGTTCAGTGACGTAAGCTCGCCTTTGTCGACAAATCCTAAATAGTAGGTGCCGGTGGCAGGTACTGAGAATTTGATGCTTTTGTTTTGCGTAGCCGTGCTGCTCGATGTTATTTTTTCGTATGTCAGGTATTCTTGCGTACTGATGTCAATTTCATCTTTGTTGTTGGTGGTCTCGAGGTAGACATATAGATTGTGGGTATAGCTTGACGAGGATGCGTTTCTTGCGTCAAATGACAGCTGGTATGTTTTCCCGGCCTCCAGGTCTATGCCCGGAGTGATAGCCCAAGCCTCGACTGCTACTTTTGAATCCCAAAATGTCAGGTAGCCTGATGAATATGTCCAGTCGCGCGTTCCGCTGCCGTTGTGGAATATCGTGAAATCGTTAATGCTTGATGCGCTTGAAAATTGCTGCTCATAAACAGTCTGAGCACTCATTTGAGTTAATACTCCAAGAGAGATTAACAGTAAAAACAGGAGCTTTCTCATAAATTTTTATCGTATTTGGTTAAATTGTCAGATGCACTGTGTCGATACTCCACGGTAGAGATTGTAAAATTACTAAAAAAATATAACATTACAATGCATTTTGTCAAAAAAAGTCAAATATTGAAATCAAATTTATATAAAAGAAGTGCGGACGCTGCTCTTTTTGCAACGTCCGCACGGATATGTCCTCTTATTGATGTATTACTTTTTCAGCAGGTTGTCGATGCGCTCGATATAGTCGAGGGAGTCGTCGAGGTGGAATGCCAGTTCGGGGGTCTTGCGTAACTGGAAACGAACTTTTTGTGCCAGTTCGTAGCGTATTGTCTTGGTGGAGTTGTTGATGTTGTTGAGGATTTCCTCACCCTTTTCCGAGGGAAATACCGACAGGTAGACTCTTGCGAGGCTCAGGTCGGGAGTCACGCGTACGTTGCTTACCGATACGATTACGCCGTGGGTTTTCGATGTCTGCTGACGGAATATCTCGCTCAGTTCCTTCTGGAGAAGGCGGGCTATTTTGGCTTGTCTTGTTGTTTCCATATTGTTTTGTTTTTTTATAGTTGGAACTCTATCAGAAATTCAACGCCTGAGAGCTTCCGATAGTTTTGCCGCCGCCATGTCAGGCTGTGTGACTCATGCCCGGCATGTCATTGCGGCATCGTGAGATGCAAATTTACGAAATTAGAATTTACTGCAAAAAAAAATTACTCGTCGTCTCGACGAATAATCTTCTTACCTTAAATCTAATACCATGAAAAACTGATGCAAAGGTATAACTTTTATGTTATAAAACATAATTTTTCAAATAAAAAATCTTATATTTAACATATATTAGCAATTTATGAGTTAAAATTATCCATAATAAACATATTTTCACTTAAATCATGATTCATTTTGCAATGTTGTCTTACTCCCTCTCCTATATTCTTAGGTAATTTTTTATCAAACAAAAGCACAGGAGCACATTATAATAAAAAGAGTTTTATTATAATGTATCCGGTCATTTGTTTCGTTGTTCTTTTGTTTAAATAAAAAACAAAAAGCACAGGAGCACAAAAAATATTAAATTGTGCTCCTGTGCTTTTGAGCTGTTGTTTAAATATAAAAATCTCTTGTACTGTTGTTGAATGAGGGGGTTATTTCAGCAGGTCGGGGCGGAGGCGGCGGGTGCGCTCTACGGCTTGCTCGTGGCGCCATTCGCTGATGCGGGCTTCGTGGCCCGAGAGGAGTATGTCGGGCACGCGCCAGCCGTTGTAGTCGGCCGGACGGGTGTAGACCGGGGGAGCAAGCAGATTGTCCTGAAACGAGTCGCTGAGCGCGCTCTGTTCGTCGCCGATAGCGCCGGGTATAAGGCGCACTATGGCGTCGGAAATGATGATGGCGGGGAGCTCGCCCCCGGTCAGCACGTAGTCGCCGACCGAAATCTCGCGGGTGATGAGATGTTCGCGTATACGGTAGTCAATACCCTTGTAGTGGCCGCAAAGTATGATGATATTTTCGAGCATCGACATCGAGTTGGCCATCGGTTGGTCGAAAAGCTCGCCGTCGGGCGACGTAAAAATCACCTCGTCGTAGTCGCGTTCGGCCTTAAGAGCCGCGATACAGCGGTCAATCGGCCCGATCTGCATCACCATGCCGGCCTCGCCGCCGAAAGGATAATCGTCGACCTTGCGGTGCTTGTTGGTGGAATAGTCGCGCAGATTGTGAATGCCGAATTCCACAAGCCCTTTCTGTTGTGCACGTTTCAATATCGAGCACCCGAGCGGCGACTCAAACATCTCAGGAAGTACAGTAAGTATATCGATACGCATATTCGTTCAGTTTTAAAATTGTGTTACAGTATCGCCGTGACTTCTTTGAAGGCGTAGCGGGAGAGGGTGTTGTCGGGGCGGAGGAGGGTGATGGTGCCGTCGGGTGCTACGTCGGCTATGCGGGCGGTGAAGTCGCCGGCGGCATCGCGGTAGGGGTGATAGCCGTCGCGGCGCCACAGACGCGACATGTAGTCGGTTGCGGTGAGGTTGCCGCAGGCGCGGTCTTCGGCTTCTACGAGTGATATGATGTCGGCTGTCACTTCGCGGAGCATGCTGTCGAGGGGGTAGGTGAGGCCGGTCAGTTGTGTCAGTGACACGGGGTTGGGGGCGTCGGAGTAAAATGCTTTCTGGTTGATGTTGATGCCGGCGCCGATTACGGTGCGCTCGATGCGCCCGGCGGTCAGCACGTGTTCTATGAGTATGCCGCATATCTTGCGGTCGCCGACGTAGATGTCGTTGGGCCACTTGATTGTCGCCTCCAGGCCGTCGGGCAGGTATCGGTCGAGCCAGCGCACTATGGAGAGCGACACGGCGCGTGATATTGCCATCTGCCTGACCGGAGGTATGCCGACGGGTCGCACTAAGATGGAGAAGGTCAGGTTGGCGTCAGGTTCCGACTCCCACGTGTTGCCGCGCTGTCCGCGTCCGGCCGACTGACGGCGTGCGGCGATGACCGTGGCGTGGGGCGCGTCGGTCATTCCGCGCAGATACGTATTGGTCGAGGCGGTTTCCTCGAGTTCGATGATATTCATAAAATTTTTAAATTGCGATTACCGCGGTTAAAAACCGCGGCTACTACTTGGCGAGCGGCATATAGTAGACGCGGTTTTTAACCGCGTACATGAGCGATACTGAATTAACGGCTGCTCCGGGGAGCAGCCCTACAGTGAGGATATTTTTGCCGGCAATTCAGTCTTCTACCGTCAGGGTACGCGAGCCGTCGTCGTTGACTTTGACTGTTACCTTTACGGTGTCGTCGGGGAGGATGTCGTCGATGCGTTCGGGCCATTCGATGAGGCAGAGGGCGCCCGAGTCGAAATAGTCCTCGACGCCGAGGTCGAGAGCCTCCTCGACGCTTTCGAGGCGGTATAGGTCGAAGTGGTAGATGAGTTCGGCCGTGGTGTCGGAGCGGTATTCGTTGACGATGGCGAAGGATGGGGAACCGGTGGCGTCATCCTCCACCCCGAGGGCACGCGACAGCGCGTTGATGAAAGTGGTCTTTCCGGCGCCCATTTCGCCGTAGAATGCAAATACGGTGCGGTCGCCCATCAGTGTGATGAACTCGCGGGCGGCTTCGTCGATGTTGTCGAGCGATGAGATTGTTATTGTTTTCATTGTCAGTGATGTTTTTTTTGTGAAATTGTATTGGCTATCGTAGCTATGATAGCTATTTTAGCTAAGATAGCTATTGTAGCGGATTAGATTGGATTTATTTCGGCGACAGCGTTATCAGCGGCACGAGCATCTCCTCCATGGAGATGCCGCCGTGCTGGAACGTGCCGGTGTAGTATTGCACGTAGTAGTTGTAGTTGTTGGGGTAGGCGAAAAAGTCGCGTTTGCCCGCGAAGATGTAGGTCGACGACACGTTGGGCGAGGGGAGGCCGTAGCGGTCGGGACGCTTGATTTCGTACACCTGCTTTGGGTTGTAGTCAAGGTTTTTGCCTACCTTGTAGCGCAGGTTGGTGTTGGTGTTCTTGTCGCCGATTACTTTTATGGGATTCTCGACGCGTATGGTGCCATGGTCGGTGGTAAGCACTATCTTGTAGCCCTTTGAGGCGATAAGCCGGAAGAGGTCGATGATGTTGGAGTGGCGGAACCACGACTCGGTGATGGAGCGGTAGGCCGCGTTGTTGGAGGCAAGTTCGCGTATCATCTTCGACTCCGTGCGGGCGTGCGACAGCATGTCGATGAAGTTGACCACCACGACATTCAGGTCGTTGACAAGCAGATTGTTGAAATCGCGTATGAGGCGCTCGCATGCCGACGAGTCGTTGAGCTTGTTGTAGGAGAAACGGCACTGGCGGCGGAAGCGCTCGAACTGCGTGGCGATGAGCGGCGCCTCGTTGAGGTTCTTACCCTCCTCTTCCTCCTCGTCGACCCACAGGTCGGGGAACAGCTTCGCAATCTGTATGGGCATAAGTCCGGAGAAGATGGCGTTGCGCGCATATTGCGTGGCCGTGGGCAGTATCGACGTGTAGAGGCTCTCCTCAAACGTGAACGTGTCGGCCAGCAACGGCTTTACCATCTGCCACTGGTCGAGTCGGAAATTGTCGACGAGCACGAAAAACACCTTCTCCCCCTTGTCGAGCATCGGGAAGATGCTTTTGCGGAATATGGTGTCGGACATTGTCGGACGGTCGTCGCCCGACAGCCAGTCCTCGTAGTTGCGTTTGACGAATTTGTAGAACTCCGTGTTGGCCTCCTCCCGCTGCATCTCGAGCATGGTGTCCATCGCGGTATCGGCCGCGGCGAGCTTCATCTCCCAGAATGTCAGTTTCTCGTACAGGCGCATCCAGTCGTCGAGGGTCGCGGCCTGCGATATCATCGACGAGATGTTGGCGAACTCCTGGCGGTAATCGGTCGAAGCCTGCTCCGATACAAGGCGTTCGGAGTGGAGGTTCTTTTTGATGGAAAGCAGTATCTGGTTGGGGTTGACCGGCTTGATGAGGTAGTCGGCTATGTTGTTGCCCACGGCCTGGTCCATGATGTTCTCCTCCTCGCTCTTGGTAATCATGATTACGGGAGTGGTCGGCGCCGACTGCTTGATGCGCTGCAGCGTCTCCAGACCCGTCAGGCCGGGCATGTTTTCGTCAAGGATGATGAGGTCGAAATGTTCGCTTTGGGCGAGTTCGAGGGCGTCGCGGCCGTTGTTGACCGTGACGAGGTCGTAGCCCTTGGCTTTGAGGAACATGATATGGGGCTTGAGGAGGTCAATCTCATCGTCGGCCCAAAGTATTCGGTTTGCGCTCATTGACGTTATCGTGGTTAGAGGTTGGAGTAAAAGTTGAGTTTAATCGAGGAGAGGGTCATCGTCGCCTTCCGACCCCGCGGGATATTCCGGAAGAGCCGGCTTCGGAGCGGGGGCCGGTGCCGTTGCCGTCGGGGGAGCCGGGGTGGTCGGTGCCGGCGCAGGCTGTGGCTGCGATGTCTGCGGAGCGGGCGCCGTCGTAGCCGGCTCGACCGCATTCGCGGCCGGCGGCTCGCTCTCAGTCGGACTCGTCTGACCTGTCTGACTTGTCGGCTCGCTCTGAGTACTCGGAGTACTCTGAGAGCTCTGAGAGCTCGGCTCTGCTTGCTCCTGCTCCTGCTCAGCCTGCTCAGGCTCGCTTTCGCTCTCCTCGACTATGCCCTCCGAGGGCCCGAAGAATTCGGGCGGAAGCACACGTTCCTCGGTGTCGCGGTAGGTCTTGTCCTCGACATAACGGAAATAGTCTTCGAAGGAGCCGCCACTCTTAAGCAGCATGTCGAAGTTTTTGGCGCTTATCACTACGGGGCGCACTTCAGCCGGCAGCTGCAGCGCGGCGTCGGCCTGTAGGACGCTGCGGTAGTGGTTGATTTCGGCCACATTGGCAAACGGCTTGATAATCAGTAGTCCGAGACGCCCGAAATTCATCTGTTCGAGGTCGAAATCCTTGACTACGAACGAGGTGAAATTATGACGCGCTATGTCGTAGAGCAACTGGTTGGGAGCCACCTTGTCGGTGGGATAGAGGAGTATGAAAAGCTGCTCGTCGTCGGGGTTGAGGTCAAATTCGAGGGGATTGTCGGCGTCGGGTGCCGCGGACTCGTCGCCGAGGCGCGTCTCCCACAGCATGCCGCGCATGTTGGCGCTTCCGGAGTTGAGTTTCCTGCCGGCGTCGAGTCCCTTCACGTAGGCTGCGGCGTAGGGCGTGAGGTCGGTGTCGGGATAGCGTTGCAGCATCTCGGTCAGAGCCTCCTTGAACTGCTCGGGCTTGTTCTCCGTCACGTAGGCCAATGCGTTGATAAACATGAATTTCGGCATCAGTTTGCTCATGGGGAAATCGCGGCTCATCTCCTCGTAGGCGCGGTGCACGGCAGCGTTGTCATTGTCGATATACGCCTGATATGCAGCTTCGTACAGTTCGTCCTGACGGGCGTCCATCAGCCGCAGGTTCTCTATGTAGCGCGGGTCGCGCATGGCGCGTCCGTAGGGGGAGTCGGCAAAGTCGTTGACTATCAGGTTGCGCCATTTCTCGGTCTCGGCCATATTGCCTTCGCGCACAGCCATCAGATAGAGGTTGTAGTAGGTGTCGAGGCGGTACACATTGTCGGGGTAACGGGTGAGCATCCGGTCAAACTCCGTGCGCGCGGCGGGAAAATCCTCCAGCTTGTCCTTCAGTATGATACCCATGTTGTACAGGCCCTCCTGTATGACATCGTTGGCTACCATGCGCTCCTGGTCGTTCTTGGGTATCTGGTTGAGGTAATACTCCACGTAGTGCGGGTCGTTCTTGCGTTCGCCGGCATCGGGGTCCTCCCCCTCGCCGGTGTTCTCTTCCCCTTCGTCGGGCGATACCTCCTCATCATCCTCGTTGTCGGCACTGTCGGCCGATTCAAACGCGTACGACGCCTTGTTGCGGCGGCGCCAGTCGTCCTCGAGCTTTCGCGAGCCCCAGCGGCGCTGGAAGTCGGTCTTGCCGGCGGTCACGGTCGACGGGTTGTAGAAATACCATGAATTGTCGCTGTTCATGGTGAATGTGGTGGGGGACGACGCGTTGCCGCCGAACGGGTCGCCCTGTGCAGCCTGGTTGGCGCGCATCTCCTCGCGGCGTGCCTGCTCGGCTTCCTCGGCCTCCTTCTTCTTGAGTTCGGCGATGAGGCGTTCGGCCACGGCGGTCTGCTCCTCGGGCGTCATGTACGACAGCCGCAGCAGCGAGTCCTGCAGGGTTACGTTCTGCGCGTAGACGGCGAGTTCGTCGAGATAGTCGGAGCGGCGTTTCAGCGCCTTGTAGTCGGGATAGGTGTCGGGCACCTGCGGCAAAGCCTCCGAGTAGCACGGCTGCGCCTTGACGTAGTCACCGAGGTCGTAGTACAGTCCTCCGAGCGTAAGCAGCGTCATAGCCTTGTCGATGCCGTTGCGGGTCGAGCTTTTGGCCGCCTCCTCGTAGTTGGCTATGGCCTGCGTGGTGTCGCGGCGCGACAGGTAGAGGTTGCCGATGGCGTAGTATATCTGGTCGAGATAGTCCTTGTTGCGGTCGTAGCGGGTCATGCGGCGCAAAGCCTTGACTTCGGATGTGATGTCCTCCCCCTCGAACACCTCGCTCTGCTTGATGCGGGCATTGAATTTCGTGCGGTAGGTTGCCGATGCCGACGACCCCGCCTTGTCGAATGCCTTGTAGGCAAGCTGTTTCTCCCCCGCAAGCGTATAGAGCTGCCCGAGCAGGAAGTTGAGACGTGTTTTCTGCGCGCCTCCGGATGCCGCAACCGCCTCCACGAGGTATGGTATCGCCTCTTTCGGCTTGTTGGAGTTGATATAGAAATCGGTGAAAGTCAGGTTGTAGAGATACTTGAGGTTCTTGTCGGTAAGTTCGTCGGGCTTGATGCGGGTGAGTATCATTTCCGCCTCGAAAAGCCAGTCGATGGCGCAATAGCTGCGAGCCTGCCATATCTTGGCCTCGGTGACGGTCTGCGGCAGCCACGTGAAATGCTTCGTAATGTAGAAGAATGTCGACGCCGCCCCGAGGAAATCACCGTTGAGAAACTGCGACCGCCCCATCATCATCCATGCGTTGTGGAGGAATGGGTTGTACTCGTCGCGCTTCATCCACGCCTTGTATTCCGGGTCGGAGGCTTTGCCCGCTTTTCGTGCCGGTTTTTTCTTGATGGAGCGTACCTGTATGGCTTTCTGCGCCTTCTCTATCGAGCGGGTGAAATCGCCCGACGGCTGCGGCGCGTGCTGGTCGGCGCGTGCTTCGGCGGGGTGGGTGAACACAAGGCGCGAGTAGTCGTCCTCATATTTCTTCTCCATCTCGTCGAGAGTCTCCTTGTAGTGCTTGTCGCCGTTATAGTAGATGTTGTAGCGGGTGATGAACGCCGTGTACTGGCGCGAGGCGGCGGTGTTCTTCTTCAGCGAACACGCCGAAAAGGCAGCAATCAGTGCGATTGTTGCCAAAGCGACAATGGTCCGTGTGAAAAGCCCGTATTTCATCATTTAAATTAACGCGCTAAGTTACCAATTTATTTTGTCATCTCCCCCACAAAACCGCCGAATATCGTATCAATGCGCGTAAAAAGCAGACAAAAATGATTGAAATAATGCCGATGGGGTCAGTGACGCTCTATGATGGTGGCGGAGGGGGTGACGGTGTAGATTGCAGGGAGCGAGGGGAGGTAGAAGGCGTCGTCGAGGGTGTCGGGGTCGAGGACGCGGGTTGAAATCCAGTCGGGAGGGAGGGATTTTACGGTGTCGGTCACGCTTATCGCTATTATTGTATGGCCTCCGGCGGTGCCGGCTGACAGCGCCTCAATCGTCTCGTCGCACGATTCGCACTCCGGGTCATAGAATATAATGAGGTAGCCATGAGTGGGGCGGGGGCGTCCCGCCCCCGTGGTATTATCATCTCCCGAGCCAATCCCACCGGTATTTCCAGCGCCCGAACCTGCTGTTCCGGCGATAAGGTTGTGGAGCGATGTCGCCGTGCCGTCGGAGCATACTAACGGCAGGTCGGCAATCACGTCGCCGGGACGGTTTTTGCGTATGTTTTCCAACAGATATTCCGCACGTGCGCGTGTCGTATCGTCAGTGCCCGTTTCCGAGAGCAGGCTGACGAGGTATTCATCGAGCATTGCGGGTGCATATAGAGGTGACCCGGGGTCGCCGAGGTAGTCGGAGACGGTGCGGTCAAGGCTGTTGCCAAGCTGTATGTTGAGCGCATGCCACGCTTCGCGGCGTGTGGCGCTGTCGGCGTGCTGCACTATGTAAAGGTAGTCCACGATGCTTTGCTCGCGCATGTTTTCGTCCATGGCGTTGATGCCGGTGCTGTCCCAATAGGTGGCAATCCTGTCGCGCAACTGGTCGGGATTGCCGTTGTCTTCAATGCTTTGCGTGCGGCCGCTGCACGAGCACAGTGCCGGCAGCAGGGCTATTAACAGGCTAACGGCGCGTGATGTTGACATATTGCGGCTGTATATATTTCTGGCCTTTGTTGGCAATGCGTATGCAGAAATTGCGCGTGCCGTTGTTGGCAGTTCTTCCGGCAATGGCGGCGGCGTCGATTCCCGCGGTGCTGAATGCGAGGTCGTCGGCCGACGTGGTGTTCATCCTGAACGATGCGGTATATTGGCCGCCGTCGGTGCCGTTGTCATGGTGGTAGTCGGCCCACTCGATGCGCCATTCGTAGAGTATGACATCGTCGGTCGTGGCGCCCGCGAACGACGACCGTCCCGTCGCAACCGACAGCGGCGAGCCGTTGAGCCCGTAGATGTTCTGTTTGTCGCTCTCAAAGGTGATGGTCAGCGGGAATTGCGACTGCGACAGTCCTGACGGTATGCTGAAATCGAGAGTCATGCCGCTCCCGATACCGCTTGCCGGCGACGAGGCGCTGACATTGCCGAACTCCCACGGACGGCGCAGCATCAGCGTCACCGTGCGTCCCAGTCCGGCGGGGCTTCCCGTATAGTAAACCCTTATGTTCTGCTCCATGCGTCGGCTGTCGGAGGGTATGTCGCCCGTCGATATATGGAGCACGTACCAGCCGTCGGCATCCTTTGTCAGCGACGCGCTTTCTATCACCTCACCCTTCAGGCCGATGCTCTTTTCCGAGCCGGCCGATACGCCGCCCATGTCATATTCCACCGTTTCGTCGGTTATGTCGTAGATTTTAAGTTCAGTAGGGTCGAACGGCATTCCCGCAGGAGTGGTATAGCGGAAGCGCAGCGCGTATTTATCGTCTTTCTCGGTGAATATCACCCTTGTGGAGCTCACTTCAATCTGCTCCCCCTCGTAGCCTATGGAGAAGAGGTCGCGGGTGACGACCGAAGCCGACAGGTTGTTGTGGGCCGCGCCGTTCATGGCGTCGCGCAGCGTGGGCGCGCCCTCGCCTCCCACTTCGGTTATCTCAACCGTGTACTGGAAGTTGCGCAGCAGGTCGTAGAACCCGAATTTGCCCTCCTTGTCATGGCCGATGTCAATCTTGTAGTAGTATTTCTTGCCTTTGTATTCGCCCGATACGATGATGTATGTCACCATCACGCCGTCGCCGGCCGAGGTGACCGAGCTTTGCGAGCGCTCGTATATGTAGCATGGCGTATCCTCCGCTCCGGCGGCCAGGGCGGCTTCCGATGCCGACAGGTCGGCCTGTATCTCGCTCTCCGTGGTGTGCGTCATCGAAAGGTCGCTTCCCGACGGGTTTACCCCGAAATATCCCTGTGCTATAATGTCCTCGTAGTCAATCAGCGAGTTATCGGGATTGAGGAAGGAGGCGAACAGGTGGTCGCGGTAGATATAGGGCGCGACAGTGCCTCGCGACGGACGGTTGACAACCGTATAGCCGAGGATGCGGAATACATCGGGTGATGCCGAACACTTCACGTTGAGTTTTACGAAATTGCGTATCAGTTTGATGTTGAGCGTCATGTTTTCGGTGATGCTGTCCACCTCCCTTATGCCCCAGTAGGCATCGATGCCGCCGTCGACCACGAGTGCGGGCATAGTGGTGGTTTCGCTCGCCATGGCCGTGATATATTCGCCGCCGTCAACGGCATGCAGGTCGTCGGCCGACGTGATGACGAAATGAAGCCTGCGCGGACGCGACGAGCTGTATATGTTGTGCACTTTGAAATATACGTGTTTGTTCTCGGTGTCGATATTGACAATCGAGATGTCATCCGGCCCGATGAACTGGAGCATCACGCCCGACTGGTCGAAAACAAAGAGATTTACCTTGAGCGAGTTGAGCAGCTCGTCGACGGTCGGCTCGTCGTTCATGGCACGCGAACTGCGGCCGAATTTCATTTCGGGGAACATGGCTCCGGTGACGAGGTCGACGGGCGTACCCTCCGCCGGCACGGGCTGTGGCAAATCGGGCTCGCTCGCGTCGGTGCACGCCGCCGGCAGCAGTGCCATGAGTAATATAAGTATGCTGTATATGAGTTTCATTGTCAGTTTCCGTTTGTTGAGCGGGCGCGGTCGCCCCATCTGAATCTTCCTTTATTGGCGTTGGTAAGGGTATCGGTAGCCCAGAACCACTCGTCGTAGACGCAACGCACGGCACGGCGTTCGCTATCGTTAGTCTCGACAATAGTAACCGACGGGTTGTTAGTGTCGTTGTCGACATCGATGCCTCCTGACGCGCACCAGTAGTTGGCCGTGTTCCCCCTCGTGCCGAACAGATATGGTATATACTGCTTGTTTGACAGGCGGCTTATGTATTCAATCTCGGCAGCAGTGGGCAGACGCCATCTGCCGGCGGGACGACCGTCCTCCTGATAGGAGGCGCAGCGCCGCTCGGCTGCGACGCGCGATATCTGGTATGTGACGCCCCATTGCGAGGCTACACGCAGTTGCGGCGCTATGAACCGTGTTTTGGCGGCGTTGCGATCGGCAGGATAGTAATACTGAAGCCGTGAGTTGGTGTTGTCAGAGCGGCTCCAAGTGGCCGTGGCCGTGGCGGCAGTGCCGTTGGGGTTGAGATTGTCGACCGAACGCATGCGGGGGTCGGCTATGATGTAGTCATCGTCAGTGGCAAATTTCGATATCGTCAGTATGTACGTGTTTTTGTTCTGCACATTATCGTCATTATGGTATGACCCGAGCCAGAACGGCCGTTGGTTGGTTCTCAGTGTGTTCCACACATCGCTTGTTTTTACGAAGCCGTATGTTGTACTTGTCGTGGTATACTGGTTGTTGATGAACCTGCGATTGCTCGCGGTGTATTGCGTGGTGATGTAGATGGCCGGTATCTGTGTGATGACAACCGTTGCCCGGGCCGAAGGCTCGTCGGCAGCCGCGTCGATATGCCGCAGCTTGATGGTGAACGTGTAGGCGTTGATTGCATCGTCGGTGCGTAGGGCAGGGCGGTTGTTGCTCCATGCTATGTGTACCATGTCTCTGCGCAGACGTATTATCGAGGCGTCGGCGTCAAGCTCTATGCCGGCATAGTGTGTTGCGTGCGAGTAATTGTCAATGTCGCTGTAGCGGTAGCCGGTGCCCGATGCCACAAGGGGAATCTTGCGGTCGGCATTGTTGTAATAGTCGCGCCACGACAGTTCCACCGACTCGATTTCCACGGGGTGCGACGTGTTGTAGGGGATGGATATGTAGGTCTCGTTCTCCATCGTGAACGAGTAGGCGTCGAGCGACGATGAGAAATTGTTGTTGTTGAGCACGAGGTAGCGTATCTCCTTGATGTCGGTGGGGAGGGTCTGCACGTTCCACTGCATGTTGTAGTTCCAGTCGAAAAGCATGTCGACGGGCTGCTGCACCGAAGTGCCTCCGAGGCGGCTTATGGTCACGCGCATGTCGTAGAGCGTGTTGCGCTCTATGCTGTTTTTGTCGGGACGCACGCTCAGTCGGTAGTAGGTCACCACGTTGTGCACACTCCCCTGTTCGTCGGCGTATTGCCACGGCAGTTCGAGCGTGAGGTAGCAGTTGCCTTTGGGTGAATAGGGGTCCCAGCTGTTGGGGTAGGAATAGAACGGAATGTCCTGCACGTAAGGGTATTTGGGGCGCGAGTCATCGCGGGTGAACGGCGAGCCTGCGCCCTCCGCCACATACACCTCGTTGGAGTAGAGACGCTCCTCGTCGGCCGGGCGCGCCGCCGTGTTCAGTTCCGACTGCCTCACGCCGTTGGCTATCCACACATGCATGTCGGCCGGACGCGGATAGTAGGTAAGTATGACCGTCTGTTCCGTACCGTCAATCGGGCTGATGATTTTCTGCTCTACCTCGATGGAGGGAGGCACTTCGACCGACAGTGTCAGTTTGGCTGCGGCACGTTGCAGCGTTACAGTCCCGGTGACGCTTCTGACTGCGCGGTCGAGCGTCAGGGCGGCGTATCCGTCCATGGCAAACGAGTCCTGTATTTTCGTCTCGTCAAATTCGCTGCCAATGAGTGTCGATTTAAGCCCGTCAACGGTCTTTGACGTCAGAAGGCTTTCATCGACGTTGGCAACGGCATAGACCAGGCATACGTCGGAGTCAGGGCCGAACAGACCTCCGGCTTTCAGGGCGTCGTCGGGGAGCGCGAGCCTCAGTTGCCGGGAATAGTCGAACTCACCGTCGACAATTACATCGTGGACATATTCGCTCGACGCGTCGTCATGACCCTCCGAGCGGAAGAAATAGAGATGGAGCGTGCGCACCCTGAACTCGTTGAGTGCGTCGCCAGCGGCGGCCGGAGCGGCCGCGAGGGGTATTTTCACGCTTAGTGCGAAGCAGTCGGCGGCGGGTGAGTCGGGGCCGTCGTCGAGGCTGCTGTCGCATGCAGGGAGAAAGATGCACGACATGGCCGTCAGCAGTATGGTATAGAGATATATGTGGAGTGCTTTAATCATTTATTGTCTTAAAGTCGGTTTTCGCGGTAGATAATGATGCGGGAACTCATTGCGGAGGTGAGCGGGGCGTAGAGTATCGTGCCGTCGGCGGTCTTTACCTCGATGACGAGTTCGGCCCAGTGGCGGTAGGAATCGGCGGCGCCTTTCCCCCTGATGTGTATGGTTGCGGGCGAGCCGACAATGCCCTCGGCATAGACACGTTCGGAGCCCGGCACCGGATTGCCCGCGCCGTCGGTGTCGACGAACTCGAAAGCGTCCACACCGTTCTCACCCGGTATAAAGTAGGCTTTCCATGTGGCGCCCTTGGGCGATATGATGTGGAATGTGCCGGTTGCGCACCCTGTCGTGCCGTTGAGAATGGAGAGCTGCTGCTCCTCTTTCCCCTGGTATGTCTCGGTGCTGACGGCGAAGTCGGCGGAGTCGTATTCCCATTTCATGAAACCGTCAGGCTCCATGCTCACCATGTCGTCAAGCTCGAATTCGTCGGTCTCCACAATCCAGTCGCTCACGCTGACCGTGAGGTCGGCGATGGTGTTGAGGGCGTGGACGTTGAAGCGGTAGATATGGTTGCGCACGAGTTCGCTGCCTATGGCCGGCTCGAATGGCTCGAGGCCGGTCTCGTAGATGCGCGGAGCCTCGCCGGGCGCCAGAATAGCCGTTACGCGGAACTTCATGTCGCCGACGGCGGCCTCTGGACAGTAGAAGCGGTAGAGGCCCCCCGTCGGAGTGCCCGCTTTGCCCGTCTCAACCGGAGCCGAGGGGTATATGTTGGCGTACCGCAGACCCTGCGCATAGTCGTCGTAAAGGGGGCGGATATACCCGTTGTCGACCCACGACACCATATCCACTCCTATGACGCGCGGGTATTTCTCCCCGTCGGGGTAGAGGACGGCGTTGGCTATCCTGTCGGTCACCTCAATTTTGCAGAGGCTGCGCAGCAGGTCGATCTGTCCGGCTGCCGGAGCATCGATGCCCTGCATAAGCAGGGTCTTGGGCAGGACGAAGCTCTTGATGCCGTACATCGGTATGCCGCCCGTCTCGTCGGGATACCATTCGGGCGCTATCCTGAAAGAGTCGGCAATGTCGGCCACGCGCGTGCGTCCCGGAGTATAGTCAGCGTAGGTGCCGCCGGCGCCGCGGAGATTGGCGAGTATCATCACCGTGAACGGGATGTCGGCGTTGTCGTCGAATTTATCGAAATATTCGTGCGTGAAGGCCACCGAGAGGGTATAGTAACCGTCGTTGGAGGCTGTGCCGCCGTGATAGTCGAGATAGGCTGGAGTGACCGATTTGAGCAGAACCCCGCTTTGGTCGAACAGGAGCACGCGCATGTCGTCGATGTTGAGGATGCGCTCGGCGACATTGACGGCGTCCTCCTCCCATACGCCCGGGGCGCGCGATGCGGGCGCCTTTTCGTCAGTATATATATTGAACTTGAACGACATTGTCTTTCCGCCACCATCGCCGCCGGGCACCGGTTCGTCGGTCTGGGTGCACGCCGGAAGCGTGGCCGAAACTGTCAGCCACGCGATGCAGTAAAACAATATGTCCGTTATTTTTACCATTCCTGATATTGTACGGGAGGTGTGGCCCAGTTGTTGATGTAAATCATCGCGGCCTTGTCCCAGTTGTTGTTTCTGTCGAGTATGAAAGTGATTGAATAGTCGTCCTGCCGGTCGAGATATTCCTGATCGGTCATGGACGAGTGAAATTCTCCCTTGTAGAGGAGAAGGTTTCTCTCGAGAGGTACGGAAATGATTCTTTCGCCGTCGGATACGCGGTGTATCTCCAGCCGGGAGTCTCCTTTCTCCGTAAGTCGTCCTGTCGAGAATTCGGCTGAAAGCGCGGCCTTGACCGATGTGGCCGGACTGCCGGTTTCAGCTGTTACGGGTGATACGTGCCACGGACGGTATGTGACCTCTCGCCTGCTGTCGATTGAGTTGTCGTAGCCGATTTCGGCATTGGCCGAAGTGATTGAGAACGTAAAGTTGCTTTCGTCCATCTCCGTCCCGTCAAGGTTGTGGAGCAGCACGTTTATGCGGTTGGTATCTTTCGTGAGATAGATGGTGGCTGTCTGGCGGTCGGTGCTGCCGATGTCGTTGTTGTCGATGAACCGGTGGCCGCGTAGCAGTCCGTGATAAAGGTTGTTGAGCCGCGAGCGGCTTTCGCCGCCGTCGGCACGGAGTATGACATTCTGATGTTCAAGAATATCCGCCGCAGGGTCGGCATAGCCGAAGGAGTTGCCTTCGGCCATGCTGCCCCAGCAGAGAATATCGTAAGAGCCGGGCGGCACGGGCAATGCCACACGATAGCCTTCGGCGGCCAGAGCATCACCCGCTTCGGCGTGAGAGAAAACCTGCCGTCCCGTTGCGGAATCGAACACCTTGATGTCTACCGATTTTACCTGACTCGCGAACGCGTCGGCATAGAGCATGTTGCGGTCGAACACGATGCGCAGCTCGTATTCGTTGGGACATTCGGTGAAGTCCTCCGTGACGCAGCCTGTAGTCAATAGCGCCGCGGCCAGTGAAATGCAGATAAGGTGTTTTCTTGTCATTATTTTGGATTAGAGACTGTTTGTTTAAATTACCATTCCCATTCCTGAGTGGGGAGGGTGGCCCACTTCTGAATGTTCACGCGGAAATTGACGGCATAGCTTACCTTGTCGGTAGGCGGCAGCAGCGGGTCGTCTTCGTCGATTATGCCTGTACCGAGGCCGGCGATATTGGTAATCTGGATGTTGTAGATGTGGTTGCGCACGATACCGAAGTCGCCGGTCTTCATCTTGCTCCAGTCCCATTCGTCGATAGGCTTGGCCTTGTTTTCGTTGTCTTCGCGTTGCCATCCCCAGTGCTGTATCGGGGCGCTGAAGAATGCCATGCCGTTGATGTAGGCGTGGGCGCCGCCGAGGTTCTGGTAGAGCAGGCGGTTGGCTTTGGTGATGTTGTCGGGCGAGTTTATCTCTACGTATGCCTGAGTGTCGGAGTCATAGAAATAGAATCCGCTGTTGGCAGCCTTGATCTGCAGGGTGACGAGGTCACCGCCGATTTTAAGGCCGTGGCGTACGTCTTTTGCAGGGTGTTCCACAGCGAAGATGTTGGAGCCTGCAGTGAGGTCGGCTTCTCTTACAGGGCTGTAGCCGCTGCCCACTTTCTTGAGGATAATCGACTGGGTGGAGAGCAGGCGGTCGTGTATGGTCTCTACTCCGGCGATGTCACCGTCGTTGGCTGCATAGAGCTGGGGTTTGCCATGTTCGTCCTTCTGATAAGTATAGAAAGTGACGGCGCTGCCGTTGATTTTATATTGGCCGGTGAGCACTACGGAGGGTATGGATGTGAGGGGCAGATACTGCTCGGGCATGTCGGCGCCGGTCAGGCGGGAGCCTTTGAGTGTGGTCTCCATCACGTACTGCGAGGAGTTGACGCTGTTGCCTGCGGTGGCGAATGACTGATAGTAGACCGAATAGGGGTAAGTGTTTTCGTCGAGGATGTCGTCGGCTACGATGGGATAGTCATTGTCGTAGTAGGCCGGGGTGCGTGCCCAGAACGAACGGAAGTGGTCAGGACGGTTCCAGCCGGGGAACAGGATGCCGTTCATTGTGGCATAGTCGTCGTAGACCGGTTCGATGTCGGCGGTAGCGCGGTACGATTTGATGAAATAGAACTTCTTCTCGTAGGCGTTCATGCCCCAGCCTTTAGGCTCGAATGACAGAGTTATGCCGTTGGCGGTAACGAAATCTTTTACCGCATCAGTCGATATGTTGAAGTTGACTTTGGCGGCATAGCGCTCCACGTAGATGTCGATGGTCACATCTTCGAGCTCGGCATCTGTCATATTGTCGAGTTCGGTTTCGGTCAGAAGCTTGTTGGTGTCGAAGGGGGTAGCCATTATGAGCTGGTTGTCGAGACCTGTCACCTCGTCGCGTCCGTAATATACGGAGTTGTTCATGCCGAGATATTTGTTGCCGCCGTCTTCAGGGCTGTAGAAGCTCTCAAGCAGACGACGCTGTGCGTCCATCATGGAGCGGTTCTCGTAGTAGCTTGCGTTCACGGCGTTGACGATACAGATTACGTAGGTAGGCATCTTTTCGCCCTGAACGAGATTGACGGGTATGTTGGTCTCGTAAAATCCGTGTACGGAGGGATTGGTGACACCTGCCGTGGTGGGGTCGACCGGACCTGTGAGCGACAACGGCACGTGGCTGTGGAAGTTCTTGTCGGCGTCGTAGAGGTAGAAGTCGATAGTGCGTATCTTGTTCTCCTCCTGCGTGCCGTTGGCGTAGTCGTTATCGGGCGTGTCGCCGATAGCACGTGAGGGGCGGCTGTTGTTGGTGCCGGCGTTGACAAGGTTGACCTTGAGGTATCTGACTTCCGACTTGTCGACTGTCGGGCCGTCATTTCCTCCGTTGACGGGGTCGTCGTCGGAGCATGCTCCGAGGATTACCAGCGGTAATCCGAACAGAATAGTTTTGAAAAAATTTCCCATTGTTGTTTGGTTTTTGTAAAATAAAAATTGTGTTTAGTTTGATTCTGATTTATACGGTTATCATTCAACCCGTTTATTTGGAATTATTTGCTGTGGGGCATAAGTGTGCGGCATCTGTAGCATGGGTGCTTCACGTGGCATGCACGGGGCGCTGCAAAAACGGTTATTGCGCGCTCTGACGGTCAGTCGGCCGGCTTGCCGCGTTTTTCCAATTGCCTGAGGGCGTCGGTAGCCGCGTCCACTCCTCTCGCCTGCGCCCTGCGGAACCAGGCCTCGGCTTCGTCGTAGTTCTGCCTGAGGGCGGCTACGACTCCCCGCGCATAGTCGGCTTCGGGCGATGACGGTATGTCGACGAGAAGCCGGGCGGCACGGTCGGTATCGCCGGCGGTGATTGCGCTGTTCACTTCATCGAGCGTGCGTGTCTCCTGCTCGGTGTACCGGTGTGTGTATTCTATCATGTATTCAGTGCGGCGGAGCGGGGGGAGCATCTCCGAAGCGATGCGGCTCCACGATGTGCGGTGTCGTTTCATGGCGGCCTCTTTGGCATCGGCGGCCATGTCGCTGTCGATGATGGAGAGCAGCGCGTCCCTGTCGTCGAGGTCGGATTGAGCCACGGCTTCGCGAAGTCCCTCCCAGTCCTCGGCTACATGTCTTACCTCTATCACGCTGTCGGGCAGGCTTGCCGCACGGCCTATCTCTTCGCGCAGCGAGGCAGTGCGGGCGGCGGCGAGGCGGTCGTTGTTGCGGTAGCTTCCTTCGGGCGAGGCATATCCCGTGAATTGAATCAGGGCAATCTGCATGTCGAGGCCGTCGCGTATGGAGTCGAGTCGGGCTATGATGGCGTCGAGTTCAGATGCATTTTCGCCGAGGTTGCGGTCGATGTCCGTGCGGTTTACGCCGAAATACACTCTCGCCACTCCTGAAAGTGTCTCGGTGAGCACCCTGCCGCGTGGCGCGTCGACGAGAATGAAGTCAAACTGCGGCAGTGTGTCGGCCGGTACGGTTGGGGGAGCAGGTTCGGCCACGGGCTCCTTGACCGGGAGCGGGATGATGACGGGAGCCGGCTGTTCCTTTTTCTTTTCGGCTCCGAAGTAGTAGACAAGGCTGACAGCGGCCTTGGTAGGGCCGACGTAATTGCGGTTGCGTGTGCCAATCTTGCGTCCGCATCCTGCGCACGGATATTTGTCGTAGCGGTATCTGACGTAGCCGGCCGTCAGTTCCACTTCCACTCCCCAGTGACTGCCGAAGTGCCACGAGTAGCCGTAACCGGCGCCGATTCCGGCACCCCAGCCCTGACGGCGTGCACCGTTGAGGGTGGTGTTGAACTGGCCTCCTATCAGGTTGGCGGCGAAGAAATGCCCTTTCATGTTGTTGTTGAGCCAGTAGCGTGCTTCGGGCTGCACGAACCAGTGTTTCCACTGCCGCCCGTGCGACAGGCGCCACCCGTTGTAATTGCCCGACAGGTCGAAGCTCCATTTTCGCGACATTTTGAACTCGACACCGAGGTTGGCGTTGAGCAACGCGTCGTAAAGCAGATTGGTCTTTACCGCCGGAAGACTGCCGGCATGGCTTGTGAGGCATAAGGCCGCAGCAACCGCTAATGTGATATTGGTCAGTATTTTTTTCATTATGTGGGTATCGTGTTTATCACAATCTCTTTTTAAGAGTGTGTGACAGATGTTAATGCTTTAAATTATAAGTATATAAAAATATAAATGTGCGTTTTTGCAAAACAGAACAGGTTTAAAGGTCATAAAACCGCGTATCAGCCATGTTTTTTATGAATTTTACTCCGATATTTGCAGGTTATATAATAAATTTATAAAATTGTCGTTTGTTAAGTATCTCTTAAAAAGAGAATTACAAAAAATACATATTTAATTTATATATACCTATAGTTTGAAGCCACACACTCTTAAAAAGAGATTGGTGTTTTTTTGCCGGATTTTTATCGCATTTGTCACTGTGCTCCGGTATGCAACTTCGTCCATAGTCTGATACGGATTCAAATTCAAATTAAAGAAAAACCTATAAAAATCCCGGAACAGTTTTGTCGCAGTCCCGAAAATCGGCTACAAAAGTATTGCCGAAGCCTCTATATGTGCAATAGATGCGATAGATGAGCAATAGATTTCGTTCGGATTTATTGCGTAATGACCTGTTTCTGTTCCAATTGCTGAATTTTTTACATAATTTTGTGTAAAATTTAGCAAAAAGTACGGCCCTATGAGATATTCCATTCTGATGATGATTGCCGTGTTGCTGGCGACCTCGTGTGCAGGTAAATCCGACGGCTCCATTAAGAAAAATACACCCGACGCCTCCGTATCATTGACACGCCGCGCATGGGAGATGCGACGCGACGGGTTTCCTGTCGACAGCATCATACTGGTGCAGGAGAAGGCGGTAGAGGAACTAAGGAATGGCACTTCGCCCGACAATCCGGTGGAAGTGCTGGAGCAGATGGGTTATCTGTACAATATCGCAGGCGATTATGCCTCGGCGTTGAAATACTATGAAGAAGCCACGGATTCACTTAAGGCACATTCTATTGACGAAAGAAATGACGGCGCCATACAGCTGTTCGGCGACCTGTCGTCGCTTTACGCGTTTCTCGGCATGCCGGAGCAGGCACTCGCATTCAGCGACAGTGCCATAGTGGAAAGCCGGCGGCAGAATGGCGCGATGTTGAGCGACGTATATCGTTTCCGGGCCGGAATATATGAGCTTGACGATAAAGTAGAGGAGGCGATGAAGTGTTACGGCCTTGCACTGCGGGCTGTCGACAACGGTACGCCCCGTACTGACCCCGAGCTGCTTAAGGCTCTTATCCTGAGCGAGAGGGCGCACCTCCTGATAAATGCCTACCCCGACAACCGTGACTCGGTGGCGCTGGCCGTGTCTATCCTTGAAAATACTGTGGAATATGACGAGTTTGACACCGCCGACAGGGTGTATGCTCTCGGGCTCGGATATGTCAAGCAGGGAAAGACTGACAAGGGCATCGCGCTCCTCCAGGAAGCCGCCGATAGCTATCGCCGCCAGGAGGACATGGAGCGAATCCATGTGGCCAACACGGCATTGCTTGAAGTCTATGCGCTACACGGTATGTGCCGTGAGCTTCAGGCACTTGTGCCGCAATATATAGAGGATGCCGAACGTGCGGCGCAGGAGGAGCAGTCGTCGGCGCTGATAAGCGCGATGGTGAAATATGATATAAAATCGACTGAGGACCGCAATCATATCCTCCTGCTCCAGCTTGAGGTGGAACAGGAGAAGAAGCTCATTATCTACGGCATAGCGTTCGTGGTGATAATCATACTGCTTGGCGTTGCAGTGATATTCTGGCAGCGCAGCCGTCTGCTTAACCAGAAGCGTCTGCTGCAGCAGAAAGAACTGGAAGGTCTCGGCGAGTCAAACGACATGCTCAACAAGCGTGTGGATATTCTCGAAAAAGACCTTACGGCGGGCATGAACTCCAACAGCTCCATACTTTCCGACCCGCAGCTCATCACGGGCAAGGAGGAGGGTCGTTTCCGCCGGGCGTTCAATGTGCTGTTCCCCAATTTCATACCGTTGCTCAAAAAGGATTATCCGCGTCTGACGCCCAACGACGAACTGCTGTGCATGCTGCTTTACCTGAAACATACCACCGAAGAAGTATCGATATACCTGGGAATCTCGAAGGCGAGTGTCAACTCGGCGCGCTATCGCCTGCGCACCAAGTTCGCGCTCCCCAAGGATATGGAGCTTGACACCTTCATCGCCGGTCGGAGCGTGTGACAGTTCGGTTGACGGAGGGTCGCAATTTGTTTTTGAAAAAATCGCTTAAGGTGTTGCATAAGAAAAATAAAACTATTACCTTTGCGGAGTAAAAACGCGATGAAGCCATTGGCAATGTATCGTGTGATTGCAAAAAGCTTCAGTAGCTCAGTTGGTTAGAGCACCTGACTGTTAATCAGGGGGTCGTTGGT
>ERZ824598.211-NODE-211-length-101571-cov-7.465592_pt1 | contig 101571 bp, 87 predicted proteins | sample MGYA00519934_ERZ824598 | MGnify/ENA primary metagenome ERZ824598 (study PRJEB31778, sample SAMEA3449177) | human gut metagenome | biome: human gut; feature: human-associated habitat; material: faeces | place: United Kingdom | collected 2010/2012 ... | reverse complement strand
TTCTTTCCGGTAATTTGACAAATCTTCGACATTTCTATCTTATTTTTATAGTTTTATATCTATACTTCTTTCAAACAGGACGCAAAGTAAGCACTTTTATCCGTATAAAACAAGAAATTCCTAAAATAATTCACTTCTGAATACCAATTTTCCCTTATTTGAGTAAATCCCGTAAAATTAATAACGCATTATTGCCGGCTCTTTCAATATTCATGGATCTTCCGCGATTTGTTTCCTGCTTGTAAGTACGAATTTCGTTTTTATAACCAGCAGCTATCCAAACTGTCCCTACCGGTTTTTCAGGAGTTCCTCCTCCGGGACCGGCTATGCCTGAAGTTGCCACAGCACAGTCGGTTTTCAATGCTTTCATCGCACCTTTTACCATTTCAATCACAGTTTCTTCACTAACAGCTCCATGCCGTTCCAAAGTTTCGGGAGAAACGTACAAGAGATTCATCTTTACTTCATTGGAATAAGCCACTATACTTCCATTAAAATATTCCGAACTTCCGGCAATAGATGTTAATCGTGCGGCAATACTTCCTCCAGTACAACTTTCTGCGGTGGAAACGGTTATTTTCTTCTTTTTTAGTAATTCGCCGATAATAACTTCCAAAGGAGTATCTTCCTCACAGAAGATATCTTCACCCAAAATTTTCTCTAATTTAGCTTTTTCGCTATCTAGAAGCGCCCGCACTTCTTTTTTATCTTGTCCGCGTCCAGTCAATCGCAGGCGGATTATTCCAAGTTTTGGTAAATAGGCCAGTTTGATGCTTTCCGGCAGTGCAGTTTCCCATAGTTCCAGTTTTTCAGCCAATACAGACTCTGGATAGTGTTGTACAAGAAATGTTTGATGCATAATCACATCCGTTTGAAATTTCTCATGCAGCTTGGGCAATATGGATTCCGTCATCACAACTTTCATCTCCTGCGGAACTCCCGGCATTGAAACGAGAACTCTGTCGTTTCTTTCAAACCAACTAACAGAAGCACTCCCTACCGGATTATTTATAACGGTACAGCCCTCGGGAACCATTGCCTGCCCTTTATTTAAGGCATTCATGGGGATTTTTCCGGCCAACACCCGTTTTATGTTTTCAAAAACTTCTTCACTAAATACCAGTCTAGTATGGAAATACTTACATAGCGTTTGTTTTGTTATATCATCTTTAGTAGGACCTAGTCCCCCGGTCACTAAAACAATATTCACCCTTTTCATCGCATTATCGATCGCTTCAAGAATCTCATCTTCCCGGTCACGGATTGAAACAATACGAAGAACCTCAATGCCTATCTTATTTAATTTCTGTCCTATCCAGGCAGAATTAGTGTCGACAACCTGCCCTATCAGCAGTTCGTCACCAATGGTTATTATTTCAGCAAACATACTTTCCTTATTTTATCCTATATATTAAGGTATATTTTTAGTCTTACGGACAAGGAGCCTATTTTCAATAAGGAAATTATTCTAATGTAACGCGAGAATAGGCCGGAAGATCAATAGAGCAAAAATCCCTATCCAAATATTTAAAATATCCGGTAATAGCGATCATTGCTGCATTGTCGGTAGTATAGCTGAATTTTGGAATAAAGATATCCCAGCCATATTTTTCGGCATGTTCCCGAAAAGCATTACGTAATCCGTTATTCGCAGAAACTCCTCCTGCTACGGCTACTTCCTTGATTTTGTATTCTTTTGCAGCTTTACGCAATTTATCCATTAGAATATCTACAACTGTTGCTTCCAATGATGCAGCCAAATCCACTTTATGATGTTCTATAAAATCAGGGTCCTCTTTCAGCCAGTCACGTAATGAATAGAGGAATGAAGTTTTTAATCCGCTAAAGCTATAATCCAGCCCCGGAATATGCGGTTTGCTGAATGTGAATACTTTCGGGTTTCCCTGGCGTGCCAGTTTATCAATAATCGGTCCACCCGGATAACCGAGCCCCATTACTTTGGAGCACTTGTCAATAGCTTCACCTGCAGCATCATCAATCGTCTGCCCCAAAATCTCCATATCGTTATAGGCTTTCACTAATATAATTTGTGAATTTCCTCCAGATACTAATAGACATAAGAAAGGAAAATTGGGTTGTCTATTTTCCTCACCTTCTGCTTTAATAAAATGAGCTAAAACATGTCCATTCAAATGATTAACATCAATCAATGGAATATTTAAGGAACGAGCGAATCCTTTAGCGAAAGAGACACCGACGAGCAATGAACCCATTAATCCCGGACCACGTGTAAAAGCTACCGCACTCAATTCTTCTTTAGTGACTCCAGCACGTTTCAGCGCTTCATGTACTACCGGTACGATATTTTGTTGATGCGCCCGTGAAGCCAGCTCGGGTACTACTCCACCGTATGCTTCATGTACGGCTTGGCTCGATACCACGTTCGACAGCAGATAACCATCTTTGATAACAGCTGCCGACGTATCATCACAAGAGGACTCAATTCCTAATATTATTACACTCATAAGTAATTAAACTATTAAAACGGTGCAAAAGTAATCATAAAACTACGATTCATAACGAACTATTTTATATTTTTGTTCGCAAAATAAAAATAATCGCTTATCAGAACGCTGAAAAAGACTGTACGCTGGGTAGTTGGTATTGTACTGGGAGTATATATCGGAACTATTGTTTTGCTGAATATACCAAGTGTTCAGCAAGTCATGAGTGTATTTGTAGCCGAGGAGCTCTCCGACTTATTGAATACACGGGTGACAATTGGCCGGATAAATATAGGATTGTTGAACCGTATCATCATTGACGATGTATTGCTTGACGACCAAGACGAGCAGGAAATGCTCAAAGTGACTCGTTTGTCTGCCAAATTTGATATCATGCCTTTTTTTAAAGGTAAGATATCCATTAGCAGTGTCCAGTTATTCGGTTTCAATATCAATCTTCAAAAAAAGACACCAGACTCTCCACCTAATTTTAAATTCGTATTAGATGCATTTGCTTCCAATGATACGGTGAAGAAAGACAACTCATTGGATTTGCGTATTAATTCTATCCTGATTCGTCGTGGGCGAATGGCTTATCATGTACTTTCAGAAGAAGAAACACCCGGGAAGTTTAATGCCAAACACATCCATCTTCAGAATATTATAGCTAATATTTCATTGAAAGCCTTGAGTAAAGATTCAATAAATCTGGGAATTAAGCGGTTGAGCCTTGATGAAAAAGTATCCGGTTTCTCTTTGAAGAAGATGAGTCTGAAGCTAGTTGCCAATAGCAGGCAGACAAGCATTGACAATTTTGCTATCGAATTGCCCGAAACATCTCTGAAACTGGATACAATTCATTTGATATATGATAGTTTGAAAGCCTTTGACCGTTTTACGGAGCAGGTTCGTTTTTCTTTCCGTACGTTGCCGTCACAAATCACTTTAAAAGATATTTCTCCTTTTCTTCCGGCGCTATCGCACTTCAAAGAGCCGATATCGTTGGATATGGAAGTAAAAGGTACTGTCAATCAATTGACCTGTTCGCATCTGGAAATAACAGCCGACAATCGTCAGTTCCGCCTTAAAGGAGATGTGGCACTTCAGGACTTGTCGCATCCGCAAGACGCTTATGTGTTTGGAACCCTATCCGAACTTACTGCTACTACTCGTGGCGTAGGATTTTTAGTCCGCAATTTGAGTCATGATTATAATGGAGTGCCTCCAGTACTGGAACGCTTGGGAAATGTCAGTTTCCGGGGAGAGGTTTCCGGCTATTTCACAGATATAGTAACTTATGGCCAATTGCATACTGATTTGGGCGGTGTCAATATGGACTTGAAATTGAGTTCTGATAAAAGTAAGGGATTGTTTGCTTATTCCGGTGCCGTTAAAACAACCGACTATAAGTTAGGTAAATTATTGGCTAACGAGCAACTGGGAGAAATCACATTCAACTTAGATGTACATGGGCGCCATGTAACCGACCGACTCCCTGTTGTTGAATTGAAAGGGCTGATAGCTTCCGTAGATTATAGTAGATATAGATATGAGAATATTACACTGGACGGAGAATATAAGCAAGGAGGATTTAATGGCAAAGTAGCACTGGATGATCCGAATGGCTCTATTTATCTGAATGGAGATGTGAATGTTTCCTCCAGAATTCCTACATTTAATTTTCAAGCTATTATCAATAAATTGCGGCCACATGACCTGAATCTCACCTCCAAGTATCCGGATACGGAATTCTCTTTGAAACTAAGAGCCAACTTCACGGGAGGCTCAGTTGACGAAATGATTGGAGAAATCAATGTGGATAGCCTCGAATTTATGTCACCAGAGAAACAATACTTCATGAACAACATGAATATCCGGGCCAGTAAACAGAATAACGAGAATCAGTTGAGATTGACTTCTGAGTTTCTGACAGCAAGTGTGGAAGGAAAGTTCCAGTATCACACATTGCCTGCCAGCATTCTGAATATTATGCGGAAATATGTCCCGTCATTAATATTACCTCCCAAAAAGCCAATTGAAACACACAATAATTTCCAATTCGATATACATATATATAATACAGATATTCTATCCACGATTTTTGATATTCCGCTGACGGTATATACTCATTCCACTTTGAAAGGATACTTTAATGATCCCTTGCAGCGTTTGCGTGTGGAAGGATACTTCCCCCGTCTTCAATATAAGAACAACTTTATTGAGTCGGGCATGATTTTGTGCGAGAATCCATCAGATCATATTCGTGCGCGGGTGCGCCTGACCAATCTGAAGAAGAAAGGAGCAGTCAACCTTTCTTTGGATGCGCAAGCTAAAGACGACAATATCAGTACGACATTGGATTGGGGAAATAGTGCTGCGGTGACATATAGCGGGCAATTGGCCGCTGTGGCAAAGTTCTTGCGTACCGAAGGAGAGAAGCCTTTATTAAAAGCAATGGTAGAGGTGAAACCGACGGATATTATTCTGAATGATACCCTTTGGCAGATACATCCTTCACAGGTAGTAGTGGATTCCGGCAAGGTAGACGTGAACAACTTCTATTTTAGCCACCAGGATCGTTATGTACGTATAAACGGACGTCTTTCGGACAATCCGCAAGATAGTGTAAAGGTTGATTTAAAGGATATCAACATGGGATATGTGTTTGATATTGCAAGTATTTCCGATGATGTAAATTTTGAAGGAGATGCTACAGGAACTGCCTATGCAAGTGGTGTTTTCAAAAAACCTGTGATGAATACGCGTTTATTTATAAAAAATTTCTCTCTTAATCAAGGACGTTTGGGCGATTTGAACATATATGGCGAATGGGATAATGAAAATAGAGGAATCCGACTGGATGCATCTATCAAAGATATTTCTACGACCCCGTCACGTGTCACCGGCATCATTCATCCGCTAAAACCGGAAAGTGGGCTTGACTTAAATATCGAAGCAAATGAACTGAATCTGAAGTTTCTGGAACATTATATGAAGTCTATTGCAAATGATATAAAAGGACGGGCAACGGGTAAAGTACACTTCTACGGGAAATTTAAAGGATTGAATCTCGATGGCGCAGTCATGACGAATGCTTCCATGAATTTTGATATTTTGAATACTCATTTTGCTATAAAGGATACCATTCTTTTAGCTCCTACCGGATTGACATTCAACAATATACATATTTCTGATATGGAAGGCCATTCGGGAAGAATGAACGGTTATCTGCATTTCCAGCATTTTAAGAACTTAAATTATCGTTTTGAGATACAAGCAAACAACATGCTTGTAATGAATACAAAAGAATCGACGGACATGCCTTTCTATGGCACGGTGTATGGTACCGGAAATGCATTGCTTACCGGAAATGCCATACAGGGACTGGATGTTAATGTCGCCATGACGACCAATCGAAATAGCATCTTTACTTATATTAATGGTAGTGTTGCATCAGCTACGAGTAACCAGTTTATCAAGTTTGTAGACAAAACTCCCCGCCGCACTATTCAGGATTCTATTCAAATAATTTCTTATTATGAACAATTGCAACAAAAACGTCAGGAAGCTGAGGAAGAACAAAAGACGGATATACGATTGAATATTCTTGTAGATGCGACGCCAGATGCAACAATGAAGATTATCATGGATCCTGTTGCCGGAGATTATATCAGTGGCAAGGGTACAGGAAATATACGAACAGAATTTTACAATAAAGGGGATGTGAAGATGTTCGGTAGCTACCAAATTAATCAGGGAGTATATAAATTCAGTTTGCAGGAAGTGATCCGTAAAGACTTTGTTATCAAGAACGGAAGTACGATTACCTTTAACGGTGCCCCTCTGGATGCAAACTTAGACATTCAGGCTTCCTACACGGTAAATTCAGCATCTCTGAATGACCTGATACCGGAAGAATCTTCGTCAATCATACAACAACCCAATGTTAAGGTGAACTGTATCATGAATTTGAGCGGGATATTGGTACGACCTACTATTAAATTAGGTATTGAGCTTCCGAACGAACGGGATGAAGTACAAACATTGGTACGTAATTATATTAGTACGGAAGAACAGATGAATATGCAAATCCTTTATCTATTGGGTATTGGTAAGTTCTACACGGAGGATGCACGTAATAATCAAAATTCAAACGTGATGTCTTCGGTGCTTTCTTCCACCCTCTCCGGTCAGTTGAATAACGCCTTGTCGCAAGTCTTTGAAACGAATAACTGGAATATTGGAACAAATCTAAGCACAGGCGATAAAGGCTGGACAGATATGGAAGTGGAAGGCATCTTGTCCGGTCAGTTACTGAATAACCGGTTACTTATTAACGGAAACTTTGGTTATCGGGATAATCCAATGGCAAACACGAATTTTGTGGGCGACTTTGAAGCAGAATGGCTGATAAACCGTTCGGGAGACATTCGTTTGAAAGCTTACAATGAAACGAACGACCGATATTATACAAAGACAAATCTGACTACACAAGGTGTAGGTATTATGTACAAGAAAGATTTCAATAAATGGAGTGACCTGTTCTTTTGGAATAAGTGGAAGCTACGTAATAAACGAAAACAGGAAGAAAAGTCCAAACAGCAGACAGACAGTATCGGAAATGCCAATACAGCAAAGTCTGTATTAAAAAGGCAACATGAGCAGTGATAAAACGCAGATGCCTTGAAAATAAGAGTTTCACCTAGAGAAACTCTTATTTTCAAGGTATGAAACCCATAAAAAATAATCGCATGATTGACTCTACCTAAAACTATAAATGAATAGTTCGTTACCGTTCCATAATAAGATTATTGTATAATTATTAGTCAAGTATTTGTCCGTCAGCTCTTATTTTTACATCTATCTCACTATTTTCTATGTCAATCAAGTAGTATGTAACACCCGTTGCTTCTTCAACATATTCAGTGTCGTCGTCATCAACTCGTCCAGGATATGTAGCATGAATCGTATTTTTTACAGGATCAGGCAATGTGTTGAAATGTACCTCCCATGAAGTTAAAACCCACTTACCTTCTTGAGTAAACCATGCAGATGCTTCATGTCCGTCATAGAAATCTGCTACGTAATATCCGTACTTGTTTTCCCATTCTACGTTTGTGGCATTCGGATATTTAGCCGAAAATGTACTTTGCAATTCAACAGGAACAGCTATTGATTCATCATCATTATTATCGCAACTATGTAAGCTCCATGCAACACCTAATACCAATAAAAAGGTAAAAATCTTTCGTTTCATCATTAGTTCTATTTTTTTAAGGTTTAGTTATCAATATCGATCAAATTGAATTTCAGATCGAACTTTAATTCCACACGATTGGAAAGTTGCACTTCATATTCCTTTTTATCGCGTTCAATTTTCAGCACTCTAGTATCAGGATAATTAGTTGTCACATATTTCTGAATAGTTGTGGGGATAATAGCTGTGGGAACAGAAGTATATTTGCAATTCACCTCCTCCCAGTTTCCATTCTTGCCAAACTCCACTTTATTGCCATTCGTGAAAATCACTTCATAACTTTTATAGAAGAAATCACTTTCCATTTTTGCCAAAGCAACTTTACTATCGGCAAAATGCTGTTTGATGAACTGTTGAGCCGGTTGTGGCATTTGAGTAACCTGGATTGGTTTGTCATCGTCTGCACGTGCTACTGTTTGCAAAGTAAACAAACATACTAATAAGAATACTAACTTTTTCATAATCGTTGTTTTTTTAATTGGTTTTACTGTTATCATTTAATTTATATTGCAAAGATGAGGGGAAAATCTGAAAAGATTTGGGAATTTTGAGAATTTCCGAAAAAATAAATCTCATAAAAATATAGTGACGCTATGCCCTCAACATAGTGTCACCATATCTATGGAATATCGTCACTATCGAATGGAAATAACGTCACTATATATTTCATCACAGAATTAGATTCTTTATGATTCTTTTAAAACTACTAATAAACACATCGTTTATTTTTGCAAACACAAATTTGACAGTATTCATATTAAATAACCATAAGAACTTTTTTATGACTATGAGAACAAATTGTTTTTTATTAGTAGCTATTCTATTGGGATTAATTCCCTTGAACTACACACACGCAAACGACTCAATTCCTAAAAGCGTGATTCTGTACACTCCCTACACCAAAATTTCTGTATCACCGGGAGCGTCAATTGATTACAGTATTGACCTCATTAACAATACGGATGAATTGACAAATGCAAACCTTTCTGTTAGTGGATTGGGCAGCAGTTGGAAACACGAAATGAAATCCGGCGGTTGGAGCCTTAGTCAATTGTCCGTACTTCCCAAAGAAAAAAAGACTTTTAATCTGAAAGTCGATGTTCCATTGAAGGTAAATAAAGGAAACTATCATTTTGTAGTGTATGCCGGAAATGTAAAACTTCCTTTGGATGTTGTAGTTGCTCAACAAGGTACTTACCAGACTGAATTTACTACCGACCAGCCCAATATGGAAGGTAACTCCAAGTCAACCTTTACCTTCAGTACCACTTTAAAGAACCAGACTGCCGACCAACAGTTGTATGCTTTAATGGCTAATGCACCAAGAGGATGGAATGTTATTTTTAAACCTAACTACAAGCAAGCTACCTCTGCACAAGTGGAACCCAACAGTAGCCAGAATGTAAGCATAGATATTACTCCTCCTGCCAATGTAGAAGCCGGAAGCTATAAAATCCCGGTACGTGCTGCTACGGGAACTACTTCGGCTGAACTTGAATTGGAAGTAGTTGTGACCGGTTCTTTTCAAATGGAACTAACTACTCCGAGAGGATTACTAAGCACCGATATCACTGCCGGAGACGTGAAGCGAATTGAACTGGAAGTAAAAAATACAGGTTCATCATTGTTGAAAGATATCCAGTTATCTGCCAGCAAACCAGCTGATTGGGAAGTAACTTTCGAACCAACAAAAATTGATGCATTAAAAGCCGGCGAAACATCGACGGTAACCGCTATATTAAAAGCTTCTAAAAAAGCACTCCCAGGTGACTATGTGACTACCATTATGGCAAAAACTCCTGAAGTAAACGCTGATGCGCAATTCAGAATCGCAGTAAAAACTCCGATGATATGGGGGTGGGTAGGCGTTTTGATTATTGCGGCTGCTATCGGTGTAGTTTACTATCTGTTCCGTAAATATGGAAGGAGGTAAATTATGGGCGAACAAGTGATCGTACTTACCGATCTGACCAAACAATACGGTAATTTTACTGCTGTGGATCATATTCGCCTGCATATTCAAAAAGGAGAAATATTCGGATTACTGGGTCCGAACGGTGCCGGAAAATCAACTACCATTTTAATGATGTTAGGGTTGACAGAACCGACATCGGGTTCCGTTGAGATTTGCGGCATCAATTCGACTACACACCCTATCGAAGTAAAAAGAAAAATCGGCTATTTGCCCGAAGATGTAGGATTTTATGATGATATGACAGGACTGGAAAATCTGATATACACAGCACGCTTGAATGGTATTCCTGATAAGGAAGCGAGAGAAAAGGCCATGGAGTTAATGAAACGTACAGGATTGGAAGATCAACTGAAAAAGAAAGCAGGAAAATATTCACGCGGGATGCGACAACGGTTGGGACTTGCGGATGTACTTATCAAGAATCCGGAAATTATTATTCTGGATGAACCGACTTCGGGTATTGATCCTGCTGGTGTTCAGGAATTTATCGAACTGATCCGTTGGCTAAGTAAGGAGAAGGGATTGACCGTGCTCTTTTCCTCTCATCACCTGGATCAGGTACAAAAAGTATGCGACCGGGTCGGATTATTTAGTAATGGGAAAATACTCGCACTGATTGATATGACAGAACTGAAAGATAAGAAACAGGAACTGTCTGATATCTATAATCATTATTTTGAGGAAGGAGGAGAACAACATGAATGAAGTCAATCATCCTTTTTGGGTTATCGTCAATAAAGAAATATCCGATCATGTCAAAAGTTGGCGTTTTATTATTTTGATCGGTATTATTGCACTGACCTGTATGGGTTCTCTATACACTGCCCTTACTAATATTGGCGCAGCAATAAAGCCGAATGATCCGGATGGTTCGTTTCTGTTTTTGAAATTATTTACAGCTTCGGACGGAACTCTCCCCTCTTTTACGTTGTTTATCAACTTTTTGGGACCTCTATTAGGTATTGCTCTAGGATTTGATGCCGTCAATTCAGAGCAAAATAAGGGGACATTAAGCCGTATGTTATCTCAGCCTATTCATCGTGATTGCATAATTAATGCGAAGTTTATGGCTGCTTTGATAGTAATAGGTGTTATGCTATTCGTACTCGGTTTTCTGGTAATGGGATTCGGACTGATTGCAATCGGTATTCCTCCTACGGCTGAGGAATTTTGGAGAATTGTATTCTTCATTATAACAAGTATTTTCTATGTTGCTTTTTGGTTGAATTTGGCAATCCTATTTTCATTGCGTTTTCGCCAGGCAGCTACATCAGCGTTGGCATCTGTGGCAGTGTGGTTGTTTTTCAGCGTATTCTACACAATGATTGTAAATCTGGTGGCAAAAGGATTGAGCCCTTCACAAATGGCGTCGCCTTATCAGATCATCAGTTATCAAAAATTCATTCTCGGATTAATGCGTCTGGCACCTAGCGAGTTATTTAATGAAGCTACTACGACGCTGTTAATGCCTTCTGTAAGAAGTCTAGGACCACTTACAATGGAACAAGTTCAGGGAGCTATTCCAAGCCCACTTCCATTAGGACAAAGTCTTCTGGTAGTATGGCCACAACTCACGGGATTAATTGCAGCAACAGTTATCTGTTTTGCTATCTCTTATATTATGTTTATGAGAAGAGAAATTCGATCCCGATAGAGATTCGTACCACAAAATCCACAAAGGACACGGAGAAATAGTTTGAACGATCAGTTTATAATAACCGATAAATATCTTGTTCACTCTCACTCCGTGTCCTTTGTGTTCTCTGTGACGAAAACGATCATTTCAAAATCTCGAAACAATGCTCCTCTTGTTCGAAGTAATAACGTATATTCAAATGTTGTAGACGACAAATTGAATCGGCTATTGCCAGCCCTAGTCCGGTAGAACCCTCTTTTTTACTTCCTTGATAGAAACGTTCAAAAATATGTTCTTCATCTAATGGATGTCCTGACCCGGAATTTCGGAAAGTAATGCTGTTTTTTGTAATAATAATCTGTATACGTCCTCCGTCCATATTATGCACGAATGCATTCTTCAAGAGATTAGTTAATAGAGCAACTGCCAAAGACTCGTTCATTACAATATGAAAACGATCCTGCTCAGTGATATTTACTTCTATGTTGCGGTAATCATAGACCTCTTTATAGTCTTCCAAATATTGCTTGAGAAGTGTGTTCAGTTCCAAATCTTTGGTATCAGTAAACTGTCCATTGTCAATCTTAGTAAGCAATAATAAAGATTTATTCAGTTTGGTTATATATTCCAATGTCTGATGCGTTTTCATTAGTTCTCCAAGTTGATTTTCCGACAATGAATCATCATCCATTAACATTTCCAACCGATTACGGCAAATGGCAAGTGGTGTTTGTATCTCATGCGAAGCATTTCCGATAAATTGTTTCTGTTGTTCGAACATTTGTTCCGTCCGTTCGGCATATCGGACAGCTGCATCATTTAGTTTCCGGAATTCTGTGATTTGGGTATCATTGTTCAATGCTTCGTTTTTCTTTCCCGTCTGATAACTGTCCAACCAATGAAGAAGTACATATAATGGACGCATATTTCGATAGAATACCCATACAGATATGATTATGATGCAGAGTAACAGGGCTACATATAAAAAGATAATCCATACTTGAATAGCATCTTTCAAATCATCCTTCTCGATACTGGGAGTAGATACAGTCAGTTCATAATAACGTCCTTCGTCATTTTTTAAGATAGTGGTCAGGATACGCGCCGGCTCTGTTTCCCCTTTTTCTACGATATAGACCATAGAATCTTTATATTGGATATCATTGCGGTTTCCAGCATATTCTTTAGTTACTTCAGTAAGATAATACTGATTATTTGAACCGTTGTTTTCAGAAGGAAGCTCCTCTCCTGCCAATGCCCGAATGATAATTGTCTCCGAGTAGTCTTCAAGTGAATCATCGACTTCATCATTTACTTCATCAATCATTGTAACATAAAAAAATACGGCCCAAATTGTCAGGATAAGTGTCAAGGCTAAAGTGATGCGGAGAATGATGTAATATATTAATTTCATGGATGACTCCTATTGTTTCTGTTATTCTACTATCATTTTGTAACCGAATCCGTAAACTGCTTTAATTTCAAGATCTGCTCCTGCATCCTTCAGCTTTTTACGAAGATTTTTGATTTGGGCATAAATAAAATCGAAGTTATCTACTTGATCGATATGATCTCCCCATACAGACTCTGCCAATGTATTTTTATTAACCAAGTGTCCAGGGCGATTTATGAAGTATAATAAGATATCATACTCCTTTCTATTTAATTCCAGTTCCTGATTATTGACAAAAACACGATATTTATCCGGCTCTATCCGTACATTTCCCTGACGGATATCAATTTCTCCGTCATGCTGATTGCGGCGAATTACACTTTTTATCCGGGCATTTAATTCAGCTAGATGAAACGGTTTCGGCAAATAATCATCTGCACCTAATTCTAATCCCAAGACCTTATCTTCCAAAGAATCTTTGGCAGAAATTATAATCACATTTTCCCGTTTATGCAAGGCTTTCAACCGTTCTAGAAGGTCAAGACCACTTCCGTCCGGTAACATAATATCCAATAAGATACAATCATAGTCATAGTCTTCAATTTTGCGTAAAGCAGAGTTGAAGTCACCTGCTGCTTCTACAACATAACGTTCTTTCTCCAGTGAACGTTGAATTAGTTCCCTTAAAGAGGGCTCATCTTCTACAATTAATATCTTCATAAAATCTTCTCCTTTCTTTCTTACATGATACAAAGAAAGAGGATATTTCTGAAAAAAAACTGAAATGGATAAAAAAAGAGTCCGAAATTTAATCTGAAACTTCGGACTCTTGTATGAGAAAGTAATATCTTTATTAAATAAATAGACCTTTCTTTCAACTGTTTAACCGCACAGTTTAATAAGAGCGTGCAAATATAACACGGCAAGCAGACGGTTTGCCTGTTACCATACATTTGCCCGGTTCTTTATCTCCCGGAACGAACGACTCGAATGGAATACAACGGATAGTTGCCTTCGTTTCTTCTTTGATTTTTTCTTCTGTTTCAGTTGTTCCATCCCAATGAGCCAAGATAAAACCACCTTCCTCTATCTTTTCCTTGAATTCTTCGTATGTGTCTACTACTGTAATTTTAGAATTACGATAATCCAATGCTTTCTTGTAGATATTAGCCTGAATTTCTTCGAGCAGGTTCTGAACATAAGCTTCAATGCCCTCGCAAGTGATAGTTTCTTTTTCAAGTGTATCGCGACGCATTACCTCCATTGTATTGTTTTCAAGATCACGTCCACCCATAACCAGACGAACAGGTACACCTTTCAATTCATAATCTGCAAATTTGAAGCCTGGACGTTTATTATCTGCATTATCATACTTAACAGAAATACCTAATGCTTTCAACTTGGTAACAATACCCGCTACTTTGGCATCAATTTGTTTCAGTTGCTCATCGTTCTTGTAAATAGGAATAATAACTACTTGAATCGGAGCCAGATGCGGAGGTAATACCAGTCCATTGTCATCTGAATGAGTCATAATCAGGGCACCCATTAAGCGGGTAGAAACACCCCATGAAGTAGCCCATACATATTCCAATTTATTCTCTTTGTTCACGAACTGAACGTCGAAAGCCTTGGCAAAATTCTGTCCCAGAAAATGAGAAGTACCACTTTGCAGTGCTTTTCCGTCCTGCATCATAGCTTCGATAGTGTAAGTGTCAAGCGCACCGGCAAAACGCTCGTTGGCAGACTTTACACCTTTCACAACCGGAACAGCCATATATTTCTCTGCAAATTCACCATATACATTCAGCATTCTTACTGCTTCTTCTTCAGCTTCTTCGCGAGTAGCATGGGCAGTATGTCCTTCTTGCCACAAGAATTCAGCAGTACGCAAGAACAGACGAGTACGCATTTCCCAACGGAAAACGTTCGCCCACTGATTGCAAAGAATAGGCAGGTCACGATAAGATTGAATCCAGTTTTTATAAGTATTCCAGATAATTGTTTCTGATGTCGGACGAATAATCAATTCTTCTTCCAATTTTGCGGCTGGGTCTACTACTACCCCCGAACCGTCTTCTGCATTTTTCAGACGATAATGTGTCACTACGGCACATTCTTTTGCGAAACCTTCCACGTGTTCAGCTTCACGGCTCAGGAATGATTTCGGAATTAATAATGGGAAATATGCGTTTACGTGACCTGTTTCTTTAAACATATCGTCCAGTTGACGTTGCATTTTCTCCCAAATAGCGTATCCGTAAGGCTTAATCACCATACATCCGCGTACGGCAGATTGTTCTGCCAAATCAGCTTTTACCACCAAATCGTTATACCATTGCGAGTAATTCTCGCTACGTTTGGTAAGGTCTTTCAGTTCTTTTGCCATTATATTTTTTTATTTAAAGTACTCATAAGTGTCAAAACAGGGTGCAAAAATACGAAAAATGCATGAACTGCCCTATTCTTCATGCATTAATTTTCTAAAGTCATTTGCTTCTATATTACATATCTCATTTTTCATATTCGTTATATAGTTGCATCCGCGACTGTGGTTGTTCAGCATAGCGCCTTTTTGAGAACTAAAGGTACTATGACCCGGTGAAAAGGTTTTATACAAAAGAAATAAGCTTTTCCTACCCAATTATGGTATTTTACTAATGTGGTGACCTCAATCATTTGTTTTCCTGTTTCCAATGGCGTAATGAAAATATCGACATAAAACAATAAATGTTTATCGTCTTTTCTCATAATTGCTTCTTGCTTGTCTTCCTCTATAATAAGTTCTTCACTTTCAATAGCTTTAGTTTCTATACCGAAAGGTTTGACTAAACAGGCCCTTATTGCATACAACATTCGGAGCCAAGCGGGGTTATGAGCAAAGACTTTTAAAATAATATTTTTAGGAGACAGATGGTTTTCTGTAACTTCTATGGAAAAACTGTCACTGTAATCTACGGGGAGATATTTCTCTATTTTCTTAGCCATATTGGTTATTCAATTGGGGTTATTCTACAATATGTTCAGTTTAGGTTTCGTCCGATAATAGATAAAACCATAGAAAAGGGGACTTGAAAAATAAAAAATCAGGCAGTTTATTTAAGATAACCACCTGATTTTCAAAAGAGCGGTAAACGAGGCTCGAACTCGCGACCTGCGGCTTGGGAAGCCGCCGCTCTACCAACTGAGCTATTACCGCATATTTACTGCATTTCTCGACTCAAAAGCCTTATGAAATGGTGATGCAAAGGTAAACATAATTTTTATATCTCAAATAAAATCCTTGATTTTTTAATAGGGGAAATATTACATAACTTTGAACTAAATCAGAATAATCGATAACTCTTTCATTGAGTTTAAAAAGTTGTTTCTCCATTTATTGGAGTGAACAAACCTGTTCCTTCATCTGTTAGAAAGTCTCAAATTTAGATTTAACCTAACCAGCATGAAAAAAAATAAATCACTTTTTGTACTACTTGCTTTGTGTTTCTCTGCTATTTGGGCAGATGCACAGGTTTCATTGAGTTTTGAGGAATCATTACGTCTACTCCGACAAGAAAATCAAAGCTTAAAGATAGCCGATAAAAGTATAGAAATAGCTAAGGCAGAGCGAGATAAATTGAATGCTTTTTGGTATCCCAGTCTTCAATCTTCGGGTGCATTTGTACATATGTCGGAGAAGATCGAGGTGAAACAGCCGTTGTCTCAATTTACAGATCCGGCAAAGAATTTTGTACATTCCATAATTCCGGACGATCAAGTTATTTCGGCGATTCTGGATCAGATAGGGGCAAATACTCTTGTTTTCCCCCTGACTCCACGTAATTTAACCTCTATTGATTTATCTGCAGAATGGGTACTCTTTTCCGGAGGAAAACGATTTCATGCAACTAATATCGGTCGGACAATGGTAGACTTGGCACGTGAAAACCGGGCACAGACTGTTGCTACCCAACAAAATCTGTTAACGGAAAGTTATTACGGATTACGGCTGGCACAGCAAATCGTAACCGTTCGGGAAGAAACTTATAAGGGACTGCAAAAACATTATGAGAATGCACTGAAACTGGAAGCTGCCGGAATGATTGACAAAGCAGGACGGCTTTTTGCCCAAGTAAATATGGACGAAGCCAAACGTACACTGGATGCTGCACGAAAAGATGAAACTGTGGTTCAAAATACGCTCAAGGTATTACTGAATAAAAAAGATATGGATGAAAACATTGTTCCCACTTCTCCACTTTTTATGAATGACTCTTTGCCGCCGAAAATGCTTTTCGACCTATCTGTTAACAGTGGGAACTATATGCTTAACCAGTTACAGCTACAAGAACATATTGCCAAACAGGAAGTGAAGATTGCTCAAAGCGGCTATCTGCCGAATATAGCCCTTTTCGGAAAACAGACCTTATATTCGCATGGCATTCAGAGTAATTTACTGCCACGTACAATGATAGGCATTGGCTTTACATGGAATCTATTCGACGGATTAGATCGTGAAAAGAAGATCCGGCAGTCGAAATTAACTCAACAAACATTAGCCCTCGGACAGATGAAAGCCCGTGACGATCTAGCAGTTGGAGTAGATAAACTCTATACGCAATTGCAAAAAGCACAGGATAATGCAAAAGCATTGAATACTACGATTGCTTTAAGTGAGGAACTTGTACGTATCCGGAAGAAATCATTTGCAGAGGGAATGGCAACTTCCACCGAAGTTATTGATGCCGAAACAATGCTTGCCAGTGTAAAAGTAGCTCGCCTGGCAGCCTATTATGAGTATGATGTAGCACTAATGAATTTACTTTCACTTTGTGGTACACCTGAACAATTTATAAACTATCAACCTAAACCGTAACAAACAATGAAACCAACTAGTAGAACCCTTTCATGGGCTTTTGTTATTATTTTGCTAGTCGTCGGTATCTTTACCGCCCTTGGAATGATATTGATGCACAAACAACCACTGGTTCTGCAAGGAGAAGCAGAGGCCACAGAAATCCGTATCAGCGGAAAACTTCCCGGACGCATTGATACGTTTCTCGTTCAAGAGGGAGATTGGGTGCGTCAGGGAGACACTCTTGTAGTAATTAATAGTCCGGAAGTACACGCCAAGTTTCAACAAGTCAATGCATTGGAGCAAGTAGCAGTACTGCAAAACAAAAAAATTGATGCCGGCACCCGACGACAGATTGTAGCCACTGCATTGCAACTCTGGAACAAGACTAAGAGCGACCTGTCACTTGCGAAAATAACTTATAATCGTATACTTACTTTATACAAGGACAGTGTAGTTACTTCTCAACGGAAAGACGAAGTAGAAGCTATGTATAAGGCAGCATTAGCAGCCGAACGCGCTGCTTACGAACAATATCAAATGGCAGTGGATGGTGCACAGACGGAAGACAAAGCATCTGCCGCCAGTATGGTAGATGCTGCCCGAAGTACTGTTGATGAAGTCTCAGCCTTACTGGTAGATGCCCGGTTGACTGCACCGGAAGACGGACAAATAGCCACAATCTTCCCTAAACGCGGTGAATTGGTCGCACCGGGAACTCCTATTATGAATCTGGTAGTCATGAATGACGTTCATGTTGTACTTAATGTACGCGAAGACTTAATGCCACAATTTAAAATGGGTGAAACGTTTGTTGCAGACGTACCTGCTATCGATAAAAAGAATATAGAATTTAAAATCTATTATATTAGTCCGTTAGGTAGTTTCGCAACCTGGAAATCAACCAAACAAGTTGGTAGTTATGACCTGCGCACGTTTGAGATCCACGCCCGCCCTACTCAAAAGATAAAAGATTTGCGTCCGGGAATGTCTGTATTACTGACGTTAAATTAATAAAAGAATGAGTCCATCACAAACATATTCACCCTTTCGTACCGTACTACTCCGGGAGTGGCGACGAATGACTTCGCGACGCCTTTATTTTGGTGTCTGCATCATCCTGCCATTATTCACACTCTTCTTTATGGCAACTATTTTCGGCAACGGACAAATGGAAAATATTCCTATCGGCATTATCGATCAGGATAATACCGCTACTTCCCGTAGTATTATTCGAAATATATCTGCCGTACCGACTTTTAAAGTAACAAAGTATTTCGTGAATGAAGCAGCCGCTCGGGAAGCCGTACAAAGAAAAGAAATTTATGGTTATCTTTCTATTCCTCCCAAATTTGAACAAGACGCCATTACAGGACAAGATGCAACTCTTTCCTACTACTATCATTATGCTTTATTGTCTGTAGGTGGCGAGTTAATGGCTGCATTCGAAACAGCATTGGCTCCAGTGTCACTCTCTCCTGTTGTGATGCAAGCTGTTGCTCTGGGAGTGGAACAAGATCAGATTACAACTTTCTTATTGCCAGTACGGGCAAGCAATCATCCAATATATAATCCAAGTCTGGATTACTCCGTTTATTTGAGCCAGCCGTTTTTCTTTGTCTTATTTCAAATATTAATTTTATTGACTACAGTATACGCAATCGGCATTGAAATCAAGTTTCGTACAGTAACTGATTGGCTAGTTGCTGCAAAAGGGAATATGGTAACGGCGATATTAGGAAAACTGTTGCCTTATACTATTATATATATCCTGATAGGTTGGCTGGCCAATTATGTGATGTTCGGAATTCTACATATTCCCTTTCAAGGGAGTTGGTGGCTAATGAATATAATGACAATGCTTTTCATTATTGCGACACAATCATTGGGATTGTTCCTATTTTCATTATTTCCTGCCATTTCACTGATTATTAGCATAGTATCTATGGTAGGCTCTTTGGGAGCTACTTTATCCGGGGTAACTTTTCCTGTTCCCAATATGTATCCGTTGGTTCGGGATGCTTCCTATCTTTTCCCAGTCCGGCATTTCACGGAAATGATGCAGAATATGCTTTACGGGAGTGGCGGTTTTACCCAGCTTTGGCCATCGGCCATGTTTCTTTGTATTTTCCCCCTGCTCGCTTTTTCGTTGCTTCCTCATTTAAAAAGAGCCATAGAAAGTCATAAGTATGAAAACATTAAGTAAATTACAACAGTTATCATTCATCATTCAGCGTGAATTTCTGGCTATCAGTACCAGCTATGCAGTATTGTTAGTATTGATAGGAGGTATTTTTGTATACGGGTTACTCTATAATTATATGTATGCCCCTAACATTGTGACAGATGTCCCTATCGCCATAGTCGACAATTCGCACAGTGAGTTGAGCCGTAATTTTATCCGTTGGCTAGATGCTACTCCGCAAGCTGATGTTTACAGTCAGGCAATGGACTATAATGAAGCCAAAGAATGGATGAAACGAGGCAAAGTACAAGGAATACTGTATCTGCCACACGATTTTGAGGCACGGGTATTTCGTGGAGATGAATCTATTTTTTCCCTTTATGCAACAACTGATGCATTTTTGTACTTTGAAGCCTTACAAGGAGCTTCGTCACGTGTGATGTTGGCGATTAACGATAAATACCGACCCGATGAAGCTGTGTTTCTGCCCCCACAGGGATTATTGGCTGTAACTATGGCAAAACCGATCAATGTAGAAGGGACCGCACTTTATAATTATACGGAAGGATATGGCTCCTACCTGATTCCTGCCGTTATGATGATTATTATATTTCAAACTTTGCTAATGGTTATCGGTATGGTGACCGGAGAAGAATATAGTTCAGACGGAATCCGTACTTACGCTCCTTTCGGCCATACTTGGGCAGCCGCCATACGCATTGTAGCAGGAAAGACATTTGTATATTGCGGATTGTATGCTATCTTTTCTTTCTTCTTATTAGGATTGCTCCCTTATTTTTTCAGTATTCCCAATATTGGAAATGGTCTGTATATTGTGCTATTAATGATTCCTTACCTGATAGCTACTTCTTTCCTCGGACTGGCTGCTTCCCGTTATTTTACCGATTCGGAAGCACCTTTGTTAATGATAGCTTTCTTTTCAGTCGGATTGATTTTCCTTTCCGGAGTTTCTTACCCAATGGAGTTAATGCCTTGGTATTGGAAAGCGGCACATTATATTCTTCCGGCAGCTCCTGCAACACTTGCTTTTGTACAATTAAATTCAATGGGAGCAAGTATGGCTGATATACGACCAGAATACATTACTTTATGGATTCAAGTACTCGTTTATTTTATATTAAGTATATGGGTATACCAAAAAAAGCTTCAGAAAAGTCAACTTCGTTAAGTAAATAATCAACTTAGGAAACAAAAAATTTCCAAACGAAAGTTTTCTATAAGAATGTGCTACATTTTTTTGTTTTTCTCATCGCTTTTGTATAGTTTCGTAAACTATTATTTTTAAATAGCAGTTAAAAACAATTTAAAAATAAATGATTATATGAAATACATTGTATATATTTTCCTTTTGTTTCCTATTCTGGTCACGGCACAAACTTACAAATATATAGGAATAGAAAATGGATTAAGTAATCGAAGGATATTCAACATTCAGAAAGATGATCAAGGCTATATGTGGTTTCTCACCAATGAAGGAATGGATCGTTATAATGGTAAAGATATAAAGCATTATAAACTGAACAAAGATGATAATTCCGTTGCTTCCCAAATACACCTCGGTTGGTTATATGCTACTCCGGAGGCAGGTTTATGGGTGATTGGCAGAAAAGGACGTCTCTTTCAATATGAAAAGCAATATGATCGTTTTACGATAGGATATAAACTACCGGATATATCGAAAACGATTAATTATGGTTATGTAGACCACAACAATAATATTTGGTTATGCTGCAATGATTCTATTGTATTATACAATATCAAAAATGCTCATACATTTCAGTTCCCTAATATACTACACAGCAATATTACAGCCATAGAGCAGATAGATGACAATCATTTCTTTATAGCAACAGAAACAGGCGTGAGGTATGCTAAACTGGAAAACGGTGCTTTACAAATTATCCCTACCGAGACGCTTGATTATTTTCATACGCAAGTAAGTGTGTTGTATTTCCAGCAACAGCAAAAAAAATTATATATCGGCTCATTTGAGAGGGGTATTTTTGTATATGATATGCTTTCCCAAGAGATTATCCGGCCTGAAGCAGATCTTAGTGATGTGAATATAACCCGTATCAGACCATTAAATGAAACAGAACTATTAGTGGCAACCGAAGGCATGGGCGTATATAAGCTAGACATGAACAAATGCATATTAGAACGTTACATATCAGCAAATTACCAGAGCTATAATGAAATGAATGGTGACAACATCAATGACGTATTTGTTGATGAATCAAAACGAATATGGCTTGCCAATTATCCCACAGGAATTACAGTTATAGATTATCGTTATGAAAACTATCATTGGATGAAACACTCTATGGGCAACAAGCAGTCCATTGTCAATGACCAGGTGCACGCTGTCATTGAAGACAGTGATGGAGATTTATGGTTTGGTACGAGTAACGGCATTAGTCTTTACAATTCGGGAACGGGAGAATGGCATTCTTTTCTGAGTTCTTTCAATCATCAGCTAAAAGACAAAAATCATATATTCATAACTTTATGTGAGGTTTCACCCGGCATTATCTGGGCAGGAGGCTATACTTCCGGTATATACAAGATAAATAAAGCAGATTTATCCGTGGAATATTTCTCTCCTTATTTACTTTCACACATAAATATGCGCCCGGATAAATATATCCGTGATATGATAAAAGACTCAAAAGGACATATATGGTCGGGAGGATACTATAATTTAAAATGCTTTGATTTGGCAACTAACAGTGTTCGCCTATATCCGGGAGTAAGTTCTATTACAGCTATTGCCGAAAAAGATAGTCATAATATGTGGATCGGAACGGCAATGGGATTGTATTTGCTGAATAGAGACTCCGGGAAATACGAATATATTAAGTTGGAAGCCGGATCGACCTACATCAATACGCTTTATCAAGCAGATAACGGACTGCTATATGTTGGTACGAATGGAGCGGGAGTATTTATATATGATGCACAAAATAAGAAATTTGAGCATTATATAGCTAAAAATTCCGCACTTGTTTCCAACAGCATTTTTACTATTTTGCCTGAAGTTGACGGACGAATCATGATGAGTACGGAAAATGGGGTCACCAGTTTTCATACGAAGGAAAAAATATTCCATAACTGGACCAAAGGAGAAGGATTATTGCCTGCCTATTTCAATGCTTCATCCGGAGTATTACGTAAAAATAAGAACTTTGTATTTGGTAGTACGGACGGAGCTATCGAACTTCCCCAAAATGTAAAGTTCCCCGATTATGTATATACAAAGATGATATTCAGCGATTTGAATATTTCATACCAGCCTGTATATCCGGGAGAAGAAGATTCTCCATTGGAGAAAAGTATTAATGATACGGATGTGTTGGAGCTGAAATATAATCAGAATACATTCTCATTCAGAGTTTCCACTATCAACTATGATTCTCCGGGAAATGCTCTCTATGCATGGAAGTTGGATGGTTTCTTCGAAAAATGGACCGAACCGGGAGCAGCCAATCTGATTCGTTATACCAATTTGCCACCGGGAAAATATACTCTTTATGTACGTGCCATTTCAAGGGAAGAACATGATATTGTTTTTGAAGAGCGTACAATGAGAATTGTCGTTACGCACCCTTTTTGGTCTAGTTGGTGGGCAATCACTTGTTACGTGTTATTAGTAATTTTGGGATTCATCTTTATTCTACGGGTTATGAATTTAAGAAAGCAAAAGAAAATTTCAGATGAAAAGACGAGTTTCTTCATTAATACAGCTCATGACATACGTACTCCGCTAACTCTGATTAAAGCTCCTTTAGAGGAACTGCTGGATGAAGAACCTTTATCCGCCAACGGAATAACTCGTGCAAATACTGCATTAAGAAATGTGGGGACTCTTTTACGGTTAACCAACAATCTTATTAATTTTGAGCGTGCGGATGTGTATTCTTCAGAATTGTGTGTTTCCGAATATGAGTTGAACACCTATATGCACGAAGTATATGAAACTTTTTCTTCCTATGCTGCTATCAAACATATTGACTTCACCTATGAGAGTTCTTTCAGTTATTTGAATGTGTGGTTTGATAAGGAGAAAATGGATTCAATTCTAAAAAACATTTTATCAAATTCACTAAAATACACTCCGGAGAATGGTAAAGTAAGTGTTTCAGTATCCGAAAGTAATGATTCTTGGAAAGTAATAATTGAGGATACGGGCATTGGAATTCCATCCAGTGAGCAGAGTAAGTTGTTCAAGCTCCATTTCCGAGCCAGTAATGCTATTAATTCCAAAGTTACGGGTAGTGGCATCGGGCTAATGCTGGTAGGAAAATTAGTTCGTCTTCATGGTGGTAAGATTAATGTGGAAAGTATAGAACATCAAGGAACTACTGTCAGGATTGTTTTCCCGAAAAGTAATAAGCATTTTCAGAATGCGGGTTTGATTCCACCAGCCAAACCGTTGGAACAGACTCCTGAACTGACGGTTCCCAATATTTCTGCCACACCGGTGAATACCGTAGAAACAACAAACTCACAACGTATTCTAATTGTAGAAGACAATGATGAATTGCGTTCCTATCTGGTCAGTTCATTATCTTCGATGTATCACGTACAAGCTTGCGGAAATGGGCGGGAAGCACTAATTATTGCAAAAGAATTCTGGCCCGACCTTATTCTTTCAGATATCATGATGCCGGAGATGAGAGGCGATGAGCTATGTGTCGCTATAAAAAATGATATTGAGACATCACATATTCCGGTACTGCTGCTTACAGCTTTGGGAGATGAAAACAACATTCTTGACGGGATGTCAATCGGTGCAGACGCATATATTGTCAAACCTTTCAACGTGAGAATATTGAAAGCAAGTATTGCAAACTTATTGGCTAACAGGGCGTTGTTACGTAGCAGATATGCTAATCTGGATATTGATTCGGAACCTATGATACCGTCAGCAAACGGAACCACCAGTCTTGATTGGCAGTTTATATCCGCTGTAAAGAAAAGTATTGAGGAAAATATGGATAATACAGGTTTCTCTGTCGATGTACTTTGTGAGTTGCATCACATGAGCCGTACTAGTTTCTATTGTAAACTGAAGGCGTTGACAGGACAGTCTCCGACAGATCTGATTCGAATTACCCGTTTGAAACGTGCTACACAACTATTAAAAGAAGGTGGACATACTATTGCCGAAATCTCAGATATGACCGGCTTCTCTGAAAGCAAATACTTCCGGGAGGTATTCAAGAAACATTATAAGATGAGTCCGACTAAATATGCAAAAGAAGGAAGTAACTCCTCTCCTATTATAACGGAAGACAATTTATCCGATGACTAAAAAGGAGGTAACTTTCTCGTTTTAGGAAAAAGTTACCTCCTTTAATTATTCTTCGAATGAGTTATTTACATATCAGATACTTAATGAAAAGATAACCCCCGAATACTTGCAGACACATCCCGGGAATTCCAATGCGGAAATCCTGGATAGCATTATAAAAATTACCAATGTATATCCATTCTCCTAATGTACCTGCTACCTGATAGGCAAATACTACCCCTATCAGCATTATGACAGAAATACGTCTGAAGTGTTGCGCTGTCCATCCGGCAGCAATAGCCAATAATACGGATTTCAATAAAATTACAGGTAATGTGGCGGGAGCCGGCATACTAAACAGTAGAGAATTTATAGCCGGTGATAAGACGGCAGTCAGTAAACCGACTTTCCAACCATATTTATAAGCCCCAATCAGTGTAAAGAAGTAGATTGGCAGCCAAGTTATTCCTCCTTGTGGAATGAGATGAAAGAGTTTGGGAAAAAGGATGTTACCAATGATGAATAACGAGGCTGCCCAATAGGTCTTTACGTTGCTGTAATCCAACGAATAGAGTTTCACGGTTGTTGTTTCCATATCTTCATTATTTTAAAAATTCACATTAATGCCACCCATAAATGTTGCTTTTGGCATAGGATAGCCTGCATTTATTTCATATCGTTGCGCTAACAAATTCTCTCCTTTGACAAAGATATCTGCAAAATGACATATACGATAGTTGCCTCGAAGATTCCATAGAACAAAATTTTCTTGTTGCTCATGCCCCTTTGTAACGGAGGAATAAAGTCCGCTCACATATTGAAAGCCTGTTGAAATATTCCAACGACCGGAGGTATAGTCCATACCTGCATATAGTTTATGTTCAGGAGCGGCTAGAACGGGATTTTCCATGTGCAGCCAACTATAATTGGCATAGATGTTCCAATGAGAGTTAATACGATAGCCGACATTGGTTTCAATGCCCCAGTTTTCAATTTCTCCGGAGTTGATATTCAAAGGAGGCGTCAATCCATTACTCATAATAATATTGTCGCCATTGATGTAGTAAAGTTTCACTCCGTAAGACAATGCTCCTTCCAATAAACATTGAGAGTACGAGAACTCATAATTAATCATCTTTTCAGGCTCCAACTCGGGATTGGCAGGAGCAAACATATACATTTCCCGGATAGTCGGATTGCGATAGCCTTTACTTACCATTGCTTTTACTTCCGTATTTTTCGGAAAATGAAATGCCAGACCTCCTTGTGGAATCCATTCTGTACCGACATGAGAATGATGATCTACACGGACTCCTGCATCCAGAGATAACCAGCTATTTATATCCTGACGAAAGTCAATATACCCTGCAAATTCATCCATTTGCTTATCTACTCCCGATTTGCGTTCGCCCGTAGCCAGAACTTTATTCCAAGATTCCCCTCCGAAATGTTGATAATCAAATCCTGTTGTCACACGGTTACCCGTGAAAAGAGTGGCACTCTGATACCACGATATACCCAGCATCCGGTCTTTGGAATTAAAATGTGACTTTTGTGGTTCTTCTCCAGTTTTATATCCGTCGTTTATCTTATGCCGTCCCCAGTTGTAGAAAAAGCTCAAGGTACCTGAAGTCTTTTCATAATGATTCTCTAAAGCAAACGAAGTCATGCCGCGAGTGATGCGTGAATCATTGTCGAAAAGCGGAGTTTGAACCGTTCCTGGATTGGAAGCATTGAAATGCGTTACATTTATATCTCCCCATACTTTCCAGAAAGTACTAAAGTCATAGCCTAGTTTGGCATATCCTCCATATTGCTCGAACTCCATATCGGGACGATGTCCATCCGTCCGGTTGTATGAACCTGTCACGACACTGCTGAAACACCCTTTCTTCACCCGATTTGAAAATTCTGTCTGCAAAGTATTATAAGAACCATAACCTACTTGCATATTGTTCTTCACCCCTTCTTCCTGTTGTTTACGGGTAACAATATTGATAACTCCGCCCATTGCATTCGAACCATAAAGGACAGATGCAGGACCACGTAGAACCTCTACCCTTTCTGCCAGCATGGATTGGTAGGCATCTGCTATCGGATGTCCCATTAGCCCCATATATTGCGGGTGACCATCAATTAAGACTAATAGCCCCGCTGTCGGACTACCACCAATCCCCCGTAAACTCATGCCACCTGCTGCACCTGTAGACACACCATATCCCATAATACCACGACTGGTAGTAAACAACCCCGGTACTTGTTCGGTCAATAATGGCAACAAGGAAGGTTCATACCTTTTTTCTATCTGTTGTCTATTGACAATGGAAATAGTCATAGGCAAATGGCGTATATCCGTTTCATTGCGTGTTCCGGTAACTACGACCTCATCAATAACATAATTTCGTCCTACTTGCGTACTGTCTTTTCTGTTTTCTGCCATTCCCGAAATGGACAACAGACTACTGAATAGAAATAAACGAGCTGTATTCTTTCTCATACTTTAGTCTGTATTTTTACTCTTTATTTTTGATTCTTTCGAGAAAGCCACGAATCAGCTGCAAAATAGCTTCGGCCGATTCCTCTTCACTGCACATAGTTTCTACGGGACACCAGCCTGTATGGTCGCGATTCCATATAAAGGGCACTTCCTGTACAAAGTCTACTTTTACATCTGATGTCTGAAACAAGTCCATAGCGTTTGAACTGACAACATCTGTATATAACTCTTTTATACCACCTAAAATCATGAGGGCGGCAGCTCCTTTCCCAACTACTTTATCAGCAATCAGAGCTCCTTTCAGGAACTCCGGCTCCCGGGTCAGCAAATCGTATAAATCGGCTACTCCGCGTTGGGTAAAAGTGCGAATCTTTCCTTCGTTGGCTATCACACAGGAATATCCTCCTGTATGTAGTAGATTGATTAATTCTTCCATTATAAAGTCCCTTGTTTCAGTTGTTCTACAAATTGGTCTATCCGATGCAATTCTTTCGGTATATCAATATTCTGCGGACAATGTGACACACACTGATTACATCCGATACAATGACTGGCCTGTCGGAGTTTGGGCACGCTGCGATCATAACCGATAAGAAATGCCCGGCGTGCTTTCGCATAATTTTCATCTTGCCCGTTTTCAGGGACATTGCCCTCGTTGACACAACGATTATAATGTAACAGTATAGCCGGAATATCCAACCCATACGGACAGGGCATACAATATTTACAGTCATTGCAAGGAATGGTAGGGTATTTCAACATTAATTGCGCCGTTTCTTCAAGAAATTCTTTTTCTTCATCAGTAAGTGGTTCCAATGGTGAATAGGTACGGAGATTATCTTGTAAATGTTCCATATAAGTCATACCGCTTAGTACGGTCAATATATCCGGAAAAGAACCGGCAAAACGGAATGCCCACGATGCAACACTGTTTTCAGGACGGCGCTGTTTGAGTCGTGCTACTAAATTATCATTCAACTTAGACAGACGTCCGCCCAACAACGGCTCCATAATAATAGAAGGGATTCCTCTTTTAGCCAATTCACCGTACAGATATTCTGCGTCGGTATTTCGGGTATTTGTCTCTTTGGCATGTTTCCAGTCAACATAGTTTAGCTGTATCTGCACAAAGTCCCACTTTATTTCATCATGCCGGGAGAGGAGATAATCATAAACTTCAATATCCCCATGATAAGAAAATCCGAGATTCCGGATACGTCCCGCTTCACGCTCTTTAATCAGGAAGTCGAGCATACCATTGTCCAGATACCGTCCTTTAAGTGCATCCATTCCTCCCATACCGATACCATGAAGCAACATATAGTCAATATAATCTACTTGAAGCTCTGTAAATGATTTATGATACATTCTAAGTGAAGCCTCACGAGACCATGTGTCCGGCGAGAAATTGGACAGTTTGGTGGCAATAAAATATTTGTCACGCGGGTGGCGGCTTAATGCAATGCCTGTTGCCTTTTCAGAAAAACCTTGCACATAAGCCGGAGATGTATCGAAATAGTTTACTCCGTGAGCAATAGCATAATCTACTAATCCATTCACCGCGTCTTGGTCGATTACCTCACCGTTACCGTCGGGAGATGGCTTAAGAGGCCAACGCATACAACCGTATCCCAAAAGTGAAACACGGTCACCTGTTGTTGGCGAAGTACGGTAGGTCATTTTGTCAGTAGGTATTTCCCCTTCTCCCGATACACTACTTGATGAGGAAGTACCTTTAGAAGAACATCCGTATAATATGGCTGTTGATGTAGCTGCACTGATACCTACAATTTTAATAAAATCTCTTCTGTTTATGTTCTTTTTATTCTTTTCTTCCATAATCTCATCTCAATTTAGATTATATAATTCTATGCATCTGATGTCCTGTCACATAAATAGCACTGAAAGGACGGGACGGACATAGATTCTCACAAGCTCCGCAGCCAATGCATTTTTCCGCATTCACAACCGGAATTTTGGGAGAATCCGCCATATCCGGATCGGAAACTACCATTTGGATAGCACCGGTCGGACAATGACGCGCACAGTTGCCACATTCAACTCCATCGGTCAACGGTACGCAGTTTTCTTTAATCCATACGGCATGGCCGATTTGAATGGCAGACTTATCAGCAAGGCTGGTCAGATGAATAGCGTCCGTAGGACAGACCTCCGCGCATTTTGCACATTCAGGACGACAATAGCCACGTTCATAAGACATTTCCGGCTGCATCAAAGTCAACAAATTGCCAGAAGGGCGGAGTACCTGATTAGGACAAACCGAAACACATAATTGACAGGCTGTGCAATGCTGTGCAAAATTGCGCGCACTTAATGAACCGGGAGGTAAAATGGGATTTTCCCGATGGGGAATCTTCTTGTCTTCAATGGTTGCCAGTCCGCCGTCCACTTTCTTTTCCTGTGCTTTTAGTGCGGCGGTGGTTGCGAAGATAGCCGATGCAGAAAGAAAACTGCGGCGAGCATTGTCTACTTGCTCCGTAGTAACGGATTTAGCTTTGGAGGTAGTTATCATCTCAGGTTCCGCTTCTATTTCGGGGATACGTCTTGTGTATTTAATAGCCCCTTTCTTACATTTTCCCAAGCAGTTCATACAAACGACGCAACGGCTATAATCTATTTTATGCGCTTTCGCATCAATACAGGACGCCTTACAATTACGCGCACATAATCCGCATCCGTTACATTTGGAAGTATCAATCACCGGTTTGAAGATAGAATATCGGGATATGAATCCTAATACCGTACCTACCGGACAAATCGTATTACAGTAAGTCCGTCCATTACGCCATGCCAATATAATAAGTACAATTAGAGTAACCACGGCAATAACCAAAGTAGAAAAACTTTTTATCCATACGTCCACTTCATAAAAAGCATAACTGCCGGCCCGTTCGGCAAAGTATGCCAGAAGGTTGTTTCCCCACTGCCAAACCGGAGCGAACAAAGCAGAGACCATTCGCCCATACGCGCTATAAGGTGCTATCAGAATTGCCAAAGCATTCAAGCCTACAATCATTGCAATAATAAACACTGCTAAAACGCCATAGCGGAGCCATTTCATAGCCGGAGAATAACGGAAACGATTCTTTTTACGTTTGCCGGATACCCACGAAATAGCATCCTGAAATACTCCCAAAGGACAAATGACCGAACAATAAATACGCCCGAACAAGATTGTAAGTATGATAAGGAATAATACCACACCTATATTCAAGGCTAATACAGCCGGCAGGAATTGAATTTTTGCCAGCCATCCGAACCATGTATGCAATGTCCCTGTAAAGTCGAGAAATAACAGGGTGACAAGTGTAAAACACACAATCGCGGCTGTAAGTCTGATAGTACGTAACATAATTAAATTGTTTTCTTTTTATAGTAGTTTATATCTATATTACAGATTAATCAAGCACTCATTACTTTTTTTAGCATCATATACTTTATTTATACTAATAATTTATGCAGCAAATATACTCGATTTTAAATATTCGCAAAGTAGATAGATTACAGATTATTATACCAATATTACAGAATCACTGTTTATAGACGGGCTAAATCTTTTTTTGTTACCTATTATTCTTTTTTGTAAAAGCGATATCATGATATGAACATCTTATCGTCATTTTGCCTATCTTTGTGCCCCGAAGGCAAAGAACGCTCTTTTTTAATAAACTCACTATGCAGAAATTAGTCAAGAAGGAATATCAGATTCCTTTTATTCTGGTCACTTCCCTTTTCTTTCTATGGGGATTTGCACATGCTATTTTAGATGTGTTAAACAAGCATTTTCAGGATGTGATGAATATAAGCCGTGCTCATTCGGCATGGGTACAAGTCATGTTTTATCTGGGATATTTCGTCATGGCTATCCCAGCAGGACTGTTTATCAATAAATATGGCTATCGCAAAGGAGTAGTATTCGGTTTGTTGCTCTATGGTATCGGTTCTCTGCTTTTTATTCCCGGTGAATACTGGATGTCGTTTCAGTTCTTCCTTTTCTCCCTGTTTGTCATTGCCTGCGGTTTGGTATTTTTGGAAACAGCCGCCAATCCTTATATGACGGAATTAGGTGAACGGGAAACTGCCGCCAGCCGATTAAATCTGGCACAATCATTTAACGGATTGGGTTGTATCTGCGGGCCGCTTATAGGAGGTTTATTATTGTTTTCGGAAGAAGGTAGTTCGAATATCTCATTGCCATATACATTAATGGGAATCATTGTACTGGCAGTTGCTTTAGTATTTAACAAAGTCCGTTTGCCGGAGATTATCCATGAAGAAGACACGGATAAACAGGGGCAGGCACAGGGACTCTGGTCACACAAGCTTTTTATTTTTGGTATCGCAGCTTTATTCTGTTATGAAATTGCAGAAATCTCTATTAATAGTTTTTTTATTAATTATGTGGTAGATGACGGCTGGATGAACGCCCGCGATGCTTCTGTGATTCTTTCGTTCGGTGGTCTGGGGCTATTTATGTGCGGACGATTTGCCGGTAGTTGGGTGATGCGACAGATACGGGCAGAGAAAGTATTGTTCTTTTGTGCTGTCGGTACAGTCGTAACAAGTTCTTTAATTGTACTGAATCTGGGGATCATATCACTGATAGCTCTTTTCTTGGGTTACGCTTTTGAAGCAATTATGTTTCCTACTATTTTTGCACTTTCATTACGGGGACTGGGCAATCATACCAAACGTGCATCCTCTTATTTAATGATGTCTCCCATTGGAGGGGCTGTCGGCCCCTTGCTCATGGGATATGTAGCAGACCAGACTACAATGTCCTTCTCATTCATCGTTCCGTTGCTTTCATTCATAGTGGTGATGATGTATGCATGGAAAACATTGAGATAATTAACTCCGCCTGGGGCGGTATAGAATACCGAATATATTTATCAAATATCCTATCAGACATACTACGGGTGCTACTTTTATACGCAATCCGCTGAATATATCAGGGTTGTAGGCGGCAGGGGTACTCCCCTCACCGCTCATGAATAGATAACCTACTATTATTACTACCGAACCAATTAGCAGAATTATATAATTTCTTCTGCTAAATACTGTTTCTGTCTCTTTCTGTTTCATTATTTTTGATTTCATATTCTTCTTCCGTTTTAGTTTTTGTAATTCATAGTTGGAGCGAATAGCGCATATTTTTCCTCAAACCGCCGGTTGCTCTCTTTATATTTTTCTCCGTCTATCTTCTTCAAGAGTTCATTATATTGGTTCCATTGCCAGAATTTATAGATACAATCATTGCGAACCATTTCTATACGGTTTCCTTTTAATGAAAAAGCCCAGTTAATATAATCTTCCGCTTCAGCTATCAAATGTACAGCCAGAGTCACTGCTTTCGTTTTTTCACCCAAAGCAGCATAGGCCGTTGCTATATCATAAGAACCGCTTTCATGTGTTTCGGGAACATTATATCCCGGAATAACCTGTTCCGCATAAGCGAGTACTTTCTTTGCACGCTCATTATCTCCTTGCGCTATCAGTTCTTTGGCAAGTTGCGCAAAAAGCCTGCGATGATACCAACACGTGCGTAGTGTTGTTTCATCCAGATAGAGCCCCGGAGTATCCAGTCCGCCATATTTATATCTATTCATAACGTTGTCATAAAGCCTTTCCACATCTACTGCATAAAGTCTGTTTTCACCGACATCTCCCCACTTCTTATAGTCAAAAGGTGTAAAGCGGAATGCTAATCCTTCCTGTACAAAGTAATTGTCAAACTTCAGCTTACTGACACTTCCTACGGAAATTGCAAGATAAAGCGGACGTTCCCAATTACAGTTGGCAAGCATTTCCAGCATGAGTAAATCGACTTTAGTCAACATACGTATATCCGTTAAAGAAATATACAGTTTGTCCGGTATGGCATCCTTCAAGTCCTCCCCTTTCAAATGTCGTATTGTTTTGGGGAGCATGATTCCCGAACGGAGCAGCGCGTCCTTATCAATGTGGATATTTATCGTATCCGTAGGAATTACGTGAAACTCCGGTTTCTCTGAGAATACCCAATATTTCAAGATATTTTTTACCTCAAACGGGTCTTCTCCGAAGCTGTCACGGGCTTCCTCCGGGTGCTTCCGGTACAGTTCCTCAATTTGTTTTTTCAGTTCCGGACGTACGGCCACATATTCGTTGGTTCCTTCCTGATATTGATTTTTATTCCAGCTTATAGGCAGTCCGGGAGCATTATACAACGGGCATTGCTGTTGATAAATATACCAATCGGTCTGCGCATAACTTAGGTTACAAACACGTGCATCTCTGCGTACTTCTTCCGTATCCTGATTATACCATAGCGGGAACGTATCGTTATCTCCGTTACAAAAAATAATCGGATTTCCTTCATCGGGAAGAGTCATCAGATAGTTAGCCCCAAAGTCGCGACAAGTAAAACGGGCGCTCCGGTCATGGTCATCCCAGGTCTGGCTCGCCATTTGCACCGGAATCAATAAACAGATTGTCATTAACACACTGACTTGCACCGTCGAAGTTGTTTTCCGGCGAAGCATATCACATAATCCTGCCGCTCCTATCCCTATCCAGATAGCAAAAGCATAGAACGAACCGGCGTATGCGTAATCCCGTTCACGCGGCTGACCGGGAGTTTGATTCAGATAAAGCACAATAGCCAGTCCCATCATAAAGAAAAGGAAGAACAGTACACTAAACTGCTGTTTGCCTTTCTTACTGCGGTTCCATTGCCAATAGATTCCGAACAGTCCTAATAATAGCGGCAGTCCGTAAAACACATTGTGCCCTTTGTTCTGACGTAAAGATTCCGGTAACAAACTTTGGTCACCTAATCTTAAATTATCTAACCAGGAAATTCCCGTTATCCAGTTCCCATGTTCCGGTTCGCCACTCCCTTGCACATCGTTCTGCCGTCCTACAAAGTTCCATAAGAAATAGCGCCAATACATATAATTGAGCTGATAGGTAATGAAATAAGTGAGGTTTTCTTTTTGCGTGGGAGCCGCTTCGCTTCCTCCCGTCCAGTTTTTGTATGAAGCAGCCATTCGCTCATTCCACATTCGGGAAAACAACATATTCTGAGTATAGCACACATCTTCTTTATACCGGATTATTTTATATTTACCTTTTTCCTTATCCGGACGATATACAGCACTTCCCTTTGTCGTTTTTACTCTGTAATAGTCACCTTCAGGCACATATTCCGGATCGGATGCATAAGTTTTTCCATAAAGCAGAGGAGCACTTTCATACTGCTCGCGATTCAGATAACTTTTAAGTGTAAAAATGTTGTCCGGCGCATTCTCATTAAGCGGAGTATTAGCGTTGGCACGAATCAGTATCACCGCATAGGTGGTATAGCCTACGGTGAGCATAAGCAAGCAACATAAAGAAGTATGCAACATACGTTTTCGGAAACGATAAATGGCTCCGACCAGTACGAGAAATGTTAAAGTTAAAAAGACGATCAGCCCCGTATGGAAAGGAAGTCCGAACACATTGACAAAGAGCAGCTCGAACCACCCTCCCATATCAGCTATGCCAGGAATATAAACAAAAAGGATAAATACGATAAGAAGACCCGATATGACAATTGCAGCAGCTACTCCTTTAAACGATATTGCATGATACTTCTGATAATAGAAAACCAGCACAATGGCCGGGATGCAGAGCAGATTAAGCAAATGCACTCCAATTGACAGTCCAATAATATAAGCTATCAGGATAATCCAACGGTCACCATATACCGAATCCGATTCATCTTGCCAGCGAAGAATCATCCAGAAGACCAATGCCGTAAGAAAAGAAGAGAAAGCATAAACTTCACCTTCTACCGCACTGAACCAAAATGTATCACTGAATGTATATGCCAAGGCTCCGACAAATCCCGACCCCAGAATGACGATAACATCTATCGTTGATAAATTCTGCTCTTCATTTACTATCAGGGATCTTACTAACCGGGTGATGCTCCAAAAAAGAAACAGGATGCAACCGGCACTCAACAACGCATTCAGAAAATTCACCAGCCAAGACACTTGCGATGCCTCGGAAGCAAACTGGGTAAACAGGTTTCCTACGAGCATATAGAAAGGTGCACCCGGTGGATGCCCTACTTGTAACTTTTCGGCACACGAAATAAATTCGGGACAATCCCAAAAACTAGCAGTAGGTTCAATCGTCATTCCATATACAAAAGCTGCTATTAGAAAAACAATCCACCCACTAAAATCATTCCATTTTTTAAATAATAAGTTATTCATTGCTCTGTAACTTTTTTGTTTGCAAAGTTATAGAACAAGCATATAAAAGAGAAGATTCTTATCGGACGAATACGGACACTTTATACTTATAATCAGTTGATATTCAACAGCGTCACATAAACAAGCACAGACAAATGCAGACTATAATGATTTCACAATATCCTCCAACGATTCTTTAGAGTTTGCCAGCATTAATTTCTCCGTTTTTATCCTGGAGATTCTCCGGGTCAGAGTCTCAACAGTCAGTTTCATTAAATCTGCAAAACAAGTAGGCTGAACACCTTCGCGTAAAAAAGCACATACCCTCAAATCTTCTTCTGTAAGTTTCGGACTTATCTCTTTCAATTTGGATACAAGGCCATAAACGTTTTCCTGAAGTCGTAAAAGTTCCGTCCAGTCTCTTTCTGAAAAAGACGGTATTTTGGGAGACAAAGCAGTTCGTTCCTTCAACTGACGGACTTTCGAGATAACTGGAGAATTTTCATAAATATGCTGTTGAAGGGATTGATACTTTTCTTCGAGATAATTACATTGCATCGCCAATTTGTCAGATTCAACCTCTTTCATCTGCATTTCTTCCTTAAAGGTGTCCAGTTGCGAGTGTACAGACAGATGTTTCTTCCATAGCAATCCAAGCAAGAGGGACATGGCACCGAACACTCCCAAAGCGGAAGACAGAATCACGGTAGAACGGTCTTTACTGTCAATCAACATCAATTGGCTGGCATACGCTTTTCTTTCCATTTCCAGCGCTTCGTCAAAGTTGCCATATTTCTGATAATAAAGACTACATCTCCTGCAAATCTTAGTCATTTGTTCATATTCTTCTGTTTGCGCAGCTAGTCTTATTGCTTCTTTGAAATGAGTTTCAGCGTCTTTCTCCTGATTCAAATCACTTTCTACACATGCCAGATAATAATAGGCTTTTGACTTCTGAATTTCATTTCCGTATTGCTCATAATAAGACACGGCCTGACGAATCTGATGATCAGAAGAATGAGGTATATTCTTATCTTCATTGAATTGAGTACAAAGCAAATTGTATTCTGCAAGTTGCGCCTCATTCATTTGGTTCATTTGAATAGTTTCAAGAATAATGGATGCCGTATCCGGATCTTGCTCCATTAATTGAGCAGCTTTATCTAATCCTTGTTTCACATTAGTCCCCTCTGGATGACATGCGGCCAAAGAGAGGACAAATACATACAATAAAATTCGAAGATTACTCATAGTCTCAATTTTTAATCTCTACATACAAATATGCGACAAATTTATAAGATTATTGTTAGAGTAGCGAATATTTCTTCCTTCTTTTAGTAAACTCTAAACTTGATATAGTATAAAATTAATCGTCTGATAACTGTTATTCTTTCGTCTAAATTTGCTTTCTATACTTTTCTTGATAAATATCAAGGAACAGCAAGCAGTTAATTAGGAAGATAAGCTGTATCTTTGTAGCAATAAAAAATATATCATGATTAAGAACATTGTATTCGATTTTGGTGGAGTTATTGTAGACATTGACCGTGATAAAGCCGTTCAGGCATTTATCAAACTGGGATTGACGGATGCAGACAGTCGGTTGGATAAATATCATCAAACCGGAATATTTCAGGAATTGGAGGAAGGCAAACTTAGCGCTGATGAATTTAGAAAACAACTGGGAGATTTATGCGGACGAGAGCTTACTATGGAAGAAACCAAACAGGCATGGCTGGGCTTCTTCAACGAAGTAGATTTGCGCAAACTTGATTATATGTTGGAATTACGGAAGTCTTATCATGTATATATTCTTAGTAATACCAATCCTTTTGTCATGTCATGGGCTTGTAGCCCCGAATTTTCCTCAAGGAAGAAGCCATTGAATGATTATTGTAACAAGCTGTATCTATCTTATCAGGTAGGACATACAAAACCTGCACCGGAAATATTCGACTTTATGATAAAGGATTGTAATATAATTCCTTCCGAAACTTTATTTGTAGATGACGGAACTTCAAATATCCACATGGGCAAAGAGCTGGGATTCGAAACTTTCCAACCCCGGAACGGAACTGATTGGAGAGCAGAACTGACTGCTATATTAGAGGAGTAATAATTGGCCGTTATATCACTTTCTGAAAAAACATGCAACCACAAATCATACTTATCACCGGAGCATCTTCCGGGTTCGGGAAAATCACAGCGCAAATGTTATCTGAACAGGGGCACATTGTTTACGGAACAAGTAGAAAGCCTTCCGGAAACATGAACAATGTAAAAATGCTTGTTGCCGATGTCACTAATATTCTTTCTATCCACGAAGCTGTCGGACAGATTATATCAGAACAAGGACGGATTGACGTATTGATTAATAATGCCGGAATGGGTATCGGCGGCGCTTTGGAACTCGCAACAGAAGATGAAATATCCGGGCAGATGAATACTAATTTCTTCGGCGTAGTGAACATGTGCAAAGTGGTGCTGCCTTATATGCGCAAGGCACGAAGAGGAAAAATCATCAATATCAGTTCTATCGGTGGAGTAATGGGTATCCCCTATCAGGGATTTTATTCCGCTTCTAAATTTGCGGTCGAAGGATATAGTGAGGCTTTAGCCTTGGAAGTTCATCCGTTTCATATAAAAGTTTGTATTGTAGAACCGGGAGATTTCAATACCGGATTTACAGATAACCGGAATATTTCGGAAGCAACAAGAGTAAATACCGATTACAAGGAGAGTTTCCTGAAATCATTGGAAATTATAGAAAAGGAAGAACGTAACGGATGTCACCCGAAGAAGTTGGGGCATGCAATCTGTAAAATAGTAGCACGCAAAAATCCTCCCTTCCGTACGAAAGTCGGACCATGGATACAAGTCACATTCGCTAAGAGTAAGAAATGGCTGCCTGACGTTGTCATGCAATATGCTCTTCGAATATTCTATGCCATTCAATAGGCAGGTATGTGAAAATCGCCTTCTATAACTTTAATAGTTATAAAAAGCGATTTTTTATTTCTAGAAAAAACTATTCTCTCTGTTTCAGATTAGTTTTTGGGTACTAATTCCAGAAACATTGTAGTAGTCAGTAATATAGCCAATCCGATACAGACAGTTATTAATAACCAATTAATATATTTTGCTTTCGGCTTCGTATCGGCATGCAGGTTATTCAGGAAATACTCTCTGAAGAAAAGATACAAGCCGGGAATGGTTGCACTTGCCAACAAAAAGTCTTCCGGAATCTGGAAGAAATAAGTTTTGGATAATCCTATCAATGACCAGTGGCAAAGAAAAAGCACCAGAAACATATTCACTTTATGAGCAAACAGCAATAGTAGTCCGATTGTAAATACCACCACGGAACAGGGCATTACCGGAGAGGTCATTTCCGGGAAACTAAGTCCGCGGGCCAACGAAACCAGTGGGTATATAAAAGGCATTGCCAACAAGATATACGATAAGATATCATACTTATGTGTACGTTCAAAAGTTGTATATCCCGTAATAGTATCCCAAATCCAGATAATAGCCATTACTCCCCAAAACATAGCCATTACTCCATTATAGCTGCGTTCCTCACAATAAATATAATAATAGATAACTGAAATCCATGAATACAACCCTATCATGTAGAACTTCATTCCCATTTTCACACACGGACGTGGCCGGCAGATGAGCAATGCTGTCAGCACGATACCAATAAGAATAATAACTATCTGCAAAAGCCAGGTGGCTGAGTTATAATATGCGATTGTTCTCCAAAAAATCTCCATAAAAGTAGTTTAATTAATGTCTTGTTAAAGAAAAAGCCCGGTGTGGAAACAGGAACATCGGGAATGTGGCTCCTACCGCCAACATGAATATTACAGTACTGGCTATCAAGCTATTGGAGAAAAACATACCCATGAATTTATCCAGTTGCTCCGGGTCATTCATATTCTGTAAACACATAATCAGTGAAAATACCATATTATAGGCAAACTTGCCCGGAATCATCGGAAGCAATGCCGGAATATAGAGTACCGTCATTGGGCAATAGACCCTTTTTCCCAGCCATAGACTACCAAAACCTATTACCAAACCGGCAAATAAAGAAGCGGTAGCAATATCTACCCCTAAATAAGTCATCAGGCAAAAACGACATGCGTGTCCTAATGCCGCTAAAATCGCAATCATTTTAAATGCGCGCAAAGGTGGGTCGGAAATAGCTCCGAAGCCTATACCCGCCACTGCTGCAAAAAATCCATCGGAAAGAATATCGAGTGCTACCATATCAAATTAAGCTGTTTTTTACCATTAATAATGTAAAGGAAAGGCCGATCGCAATGCTGACAATCAGCAAGGACGCCTCCGTCAAGCGGGCAAATCCGGTCAGGACATATCCTTCTACCACATCAATCACACCATTAATCAAAGGCACCCCCGGAACGAGATACAGTACGCTGGTTGCCAGTGCTATTTCGGAAGTCGTATCAAATATCAAAGCTGTGGATGCACATAGGGAAGCCACGAACGCCGAAACAATAAATGTTATATAATGATTGATTTTCTTTTTCTGCATCTGTTGTTTCAGGTAAAATCCTGTAATTGTGGCTGAGAAAACAATGCCCATAGAAATCAAATCCCCTCCGAACAGTTTACAGAAAGAAGCATTGGCAAATCCTACCAGCAATAATACAAAAAGAGGATGTATCATCGGAGCGGAAACTATTTTCCTGTATTTTTCCGTCAGTTCTTCCAACGAGAGGCGATTGTCCACGGCTTCCCAACTCAATGCACTTAATTCCGAGTTATGTTCAAAACTAATAGGATGTGCAGGAATGTCTATAACCTCGTTGCAAGCCTCATTGGTTTGTTTGTCAATAATCGTAAGAATGATGTTTTTATGAAATACTCCTAATTTTACGTCTAGCCCGAAAGCCTCACCGATACGTTTGGAATTACGGACAACCCGCGAAGTATGTACTCCGGCTCCCATTAGGTGGGCAGAATATTCGGCAATGAATTTTCCTTTTGATAATAAAGATTCGCTTGTCTTCATGCATGTGGTATTTTTAAATCGGCTGCAAAAGTACAAAAAAGAGTCATAGCAGAAGCCTTATTCTTGAATATTTTCTCATTAAATATCCGAAAACAAAAACACAGCCTTTCACAGAGCTAAAAAATAAGCTACTGTGAAAGACTGTATCAATCCTTTGATTAGCAATAAAAATAAATCGTCTTCCTTAGATGGAATAACGGGAACCAACACGCCTGCCTCTTTTAATTCATTAATCTTCTGTTTCACTTCCGGTGAAAGTTCCACCGGATCGGGATTCATCGGACGGATTCAAGAATTGTTCGCGAAGCGAATGTATTTGTTGAGTACCGGAAGGACATATAACAGTCCATACCAATAAAGAAAATACAAATATTCGATGTTTCAGTCGGCTTTCCATTCCAATCTATATTTTTACTAAAATAAAGACGGAAATCCGGCCGTTTTGTACTCACTATCCTCTACTTCTGAGTAAAATAAATAAAAAGTTATTTTATATTTTTAACCGCCTCCTCAATTCTAGATCGCAAATTCGGATTACTCGGACGTGCCGAACTACCAAAATCAATAATCTGTCCTTTTCTGTTTATCAAGATATAATATGGCATATCATGCACATTCCATTGGTTACAAATCTTCTGATAATTTTCTTTTCCAAAAAAATCATTTGCATAAATACATTCAATTCCCCGGTTCCTCAATGAATACTTATCCAGGCACTCCTCCCACTCCTCTTTCGGTTCGCTGCCACATATAGAATATATGACCAAATCTTTTGTGGAATACTTACTGCGTAACTGCTTCAACGGTTCCATCTCCGTTAAACAAGGAGGACACCACTTAACCCAAAAATCAAAATAGATCACTTTTCCGCGATCTTTCTCGAGCATTTCATAAATAGGTTCCATAAATGACATAGACGTTTTTTGACTTGCATTTTCATGAAATACCCCATACAATAAATTATCGGAAACCGATTGAGGATTTTCCAAATATGACTTAGTCCGATTATATATTTGGGTAATCTGTGCACGTAAATGCGGCATCTTCACTATTGAATCAAACTGTGCGTGTCGTTTTGCTAAAGCAAGTGTATCATTAGCCGTCAAACAATTAGCCATCATCTTTGTATACAAATACTGATTCAATGTGTTCTCCCCAATTAGAGACATCATATCCTCTATCTTCGGATATTTCCTATTTTTCAAAGCCATTCCAAATAAAATATAGTTTTCTACACTTTCAGCAATATCAAATAAACGTGCTGATAGTATGCCTTTATGGTAAAGCCCGTTAATTTCAGGCAACAACGCATGATAGCGCTCCAACTCCTTACCAGTTTCATCTTGGATGTGAGAAGCATAAAGTAGCAAAGCGTAATAATAATCCTGTTTCAATAGTTCTTCTGTGAGAAATTCAACTTCTTCTGACGGCTTATATTTTTGTATATACTCTTGCCTACGTTCCAAACGAAGATTATACTCCCTTTTAAGTTCTGTTTCAAAATCATTATTATTCAAATTAGATCCTATACTATAATTCTGTATATAGTAATAAGCATTCTCAGTAAAAGCCAATATTTCTTGGTTTAATTTTTCAGCATCACCCGTTACTTTGGGATGAAACATATCCTTAAAATCAATCTCTACGTATACACTATCCCCCGGGTGCACATACAAATGTTCGGCATAATTACGAATAGAAATCTCCCTTATTTTTGCAAAAATAGGAAAACGGAAAGAGAATGATCCATCCTTTTGGATAGGTGCACAGTACTGATTCTCCATTTTTCTAAAAAAAGGAATAATAAGAGTCAAATCTTTTTCATTAGGATAAAAATCCCGGTTCAGCACCTTGCCTGTAACAATCACTTCTTCAGCGTATTCTTCAGGTAAAGAATAGCTTTCCTCCGCTTGTTCAGAAAGTTCAGGCTGAAAATTACTTTGTGTTTTTGAACGGCAACCAAATAACAGCAAAGAAGCTATTATCAGAAAAGAAAAAAGATGTTTCATCATGTGTGAGTAGTATTATAACGTTTCGGTAATCAGAATATATAAAGCAGAACAAAGATAATGATTATTATCTTTGTTCTGCTTTATTTGTATGACTTTTAAGATTAAATATCATGTCAGGTGTCAGCACCTTTTTTATTTATTTCATATATTTGCGAATTACTATTTTTAATTTTATGCAAACTTATATCGAAACATCCCGATTGATCCTTCGCGATTGGAAAGAGGAAGACATTCCTCTTTTTGCCCTCATGAACGCTGACCCTCACGTCATGGAGTACTTTCTCCAACCATTAACTCCGGAAGAATCACTCAATTTTTATCATCGTATCCAAAAGGAATTTCAAACCTGCGGCTTCGGTTTGTATGCCGTAGAACGCAAAGAAGACCATGCTTTTATGGGCTATACCGGGCTGCATCAGATAACATTCGATGTAGATTTTGCACCGGGTATAGAAATCGGCTGGCGGCTGGCACATGAGTATTGGGGACATGGCTATGCCCCTGAAGCAGCAACAGCTTGTCTGGAATATACTCGTAAACAACCGGACATTACAGAACTGTATTCATTTACTTCCCTGCCGAATCTCCGTTCGGAACGTGTAATGCAGAAGATAGGTATGACACGAATGAAAGAGTTCGACCATCCGCTTGTTCCTGCTGACCATCCATTATGCAAACACGTGTTATATCATATCAAAACAGGATGAAAGCATTATCCGGAAGATTTGTATTCCTTTTAAAACGATTAACACACCAACCGTGACGGGTGAAGGTGGATGAAGAAGACAATCCGGCAATTATATTGGTAAAACAAAAGAAATAAAGGTAAACATAGAAACTATTGACTTTGCTCTTTTTATTTTGTATATTTGTCCGAAAGAACCAACTGGAACAAGAATGAGATATACAAAAATAAAGACATAAAGATAGACTTTGAAGGCATAGATATATGTCCGTAAGAATAGAAACGGGGCAAAATCTGTAGAGATTTTACCCCGTTTTGTTTAATATATTCAGTTTCATTTACTAAATAACCCTGAATATCATTTATTATAAACGTGAGACCCGTTTATAATAAACTGTTCCATTATTTATTAAAAACACAAAATGAGTTTATTAGCATCTTGTATAAGAAAAAGAAAACTGTTTAAGAGTAGAAAAGACAGCAATGGGACATACACAAATATATCTATACATTGAAGACAATAAACGACCTTTACAACTAATTTTCTTTTTCACTTATTACTCATTTAGTGCCTCTCAACAATAGAGATAATATCACTATTGTTCACCTATTCGTATTTTATTCTTCAGTAAAGTTTCTGGTTCACCAATTCGTCAAAGAGCCTTGCATATTTCTCTGCGACTGCTTCTGCGAACTTTTTACCTTTTTCGGCAGAGGCTCCACGCGGATCACCTACCCCGGTATCTTTCGATACTTTTCCCCAGTTTCTGGGAATCCATGCTACTTTTTCATTCAAAGACTGCACGGCAAAGGTTTTATATTCTCCACTTCCTGCTTCTTCAAGATTGACCAGTTCGGGATGATAGTGCATCATTACAGATGTCTCGACTTCATCTGCATGGTCACCCGGATTTTCAAAATAGTCCTTAACCTTTAATACGGTATACCATTCACTTGATGCAATCAGAAAGTCAGGATAGTCTACCGATAAATCACGAATCATACTTTTAAAAGTATTGCCACCATGCCCGTTGATAATTACTAATTTCCGGATACCTTGAACATAAAGGGAAGAAACAATATCCGTCAGTATTGCTTTCTGAGTTTCATAACGCGTATGGATACAAAACGGAAGTTCCCGTTGTCCCGGATTTTGCGACCCCATGCCGATAGGTGGCATGACCATACAATTTACCCCATATTTCTGTTTGGCTATCAAAGCGGCAGAAACCGCTACATCATGAGAAAGGATACAATCCGTCATATAGGGCAAATGCAGATTATGAGGTTCGGTAGCCCCCCACGGTAACGCTACAATATCATATCTCCCATCTTTTACTTCTCCATAACAAGATATGGATAAATCAACTTTTCTATTCATATACCTTATTTATTTCTGATGATTATACTATTTCATTTTTACTATCACTTCTCTCTTTTTTTATCAGACTATACTTCTTGAAGCAAAAATAGGAATTGTTTGGAGATTCTATAGCTAATCAAGGACTAAATTCACTAACTAATTAACAAATATATTACAAGCGATAGGTAACCGTTCTTTCTTCGGAAGAGTCAATTCAAAGACGCCAGATACCTTCTAAGACTTTCTCTACGGTTCCTATATTCGCTTTGGGTTGGCGGCGGCTCTTGATTGTCAGATATCCCTTGCCTTCCGTTGCTTTTACTTCCTTCGTTTTATTATCCACGTGTTGCAATCTCAAAATTACGGAAACCGTGAGAAATTTCCGGAGAATAGATTTTTAGCCAATAATACTCTTTATATAATCCGTAGGGCATACATGATAGAAATCCTTAAATTTCTTCCTAAAATATTGGACATCACAATATCCCAACATACCTGCTATTTCCGAAATATTAAATTGTTGGGAAGCCAACAATTTAAGTGCTTTATCCATTTTGAATGAATAGATGTAATCTTCCGGTGACATACCTATAATATCCTTTATCTTACTGTAAAAAGCAGTACGACTCATCCCTATATCAACACAAAGTTTATCAATCCTATATTTCTCCGTTGAGAGATTCTTTTTCCAATATTTCATTGACTTTATTCATAAATAACAAATCTGTGTTTTCCATTTCCTGCCTCATAGGCACCAAAGGGAAAATGGCATCAGATAAAAAGTTTTTTATTCGTTCACGCAACGCTATACGATTCTCAATAAGCATGCAAATATCCGCCCTGAACTTACAGATACTCTCTGTACGCAATTTCAACCGATCTGCTCCACATCCTAAATGAGAAAGATAGCTTTCATTATCAAAAGACCTTATCAGCAGAACGACTGGTATCTCTCCCATTGTTTTATCTGCTTTAACTTGAAAACAGAGCGAATCGCCACTTATGCCGTTTACATTATCATCAATAATGATTGTGTCAGGAATTTGCCGGATGATAGTATGTATTATCAAATCAGGATCTTCAAGAATGGAAATCTGATAGTATCTCGACAAAGACTTTCTCAAATAATCACTGAACGGTTTATCCTTCATTACTAATAAGATATGAGGAGCATCCTTTGCTTTCAAATCTTGTTTTTCATCCTTATGAATTCGAGAGGATTTTATAACGGGACATTCTTGATTCTGGCAATGACAGTCCGTCGGGATAACAATCCTGAAAGTGGCGAATTTGCCGTGTCCGTAGCCAATCATTTTCCCTCCATGCAAACGAATGATTTTTCTGACAGTCCTCAAACCACTATATCCATATACAGGAAACAGAGCGGAAATAAAGGAAAATAAACTTTCAGCTTTATTCTCCGTTACGGTATTATTGCTGATATGTAATTCCCATGCATCCATTGTATGCGTTACGCTAATTGATATGCAACAACCCGAATTTGTTATCAAGATTATCTTGTATAAAAGATACTGAAGTGCGGCTGTCATTATGTTCTCATTTATCCTGCAACTGACGCAATCCGAACATTCGTTGACCTTCAATTTCACTTGACGGATGTTTGCGTATGGCCGACATTGATTAACAATGGAAGTGATATAAGTGGAAAGTTCAAAATCGACAGTAGCTGTCTTAGGCTTAATACTACCTTCAATCTTATCAAGCGTCATAACATTCTGATTACAGTCTATTATACGTTCAGCATATTTCAAGACTTCCTCTATTTTCAGAGAAACCGGTTCAGACAGACTAGCAGTTTTAATATCTTCCAACTGATTTCGTAATAATGTCAAGGGTGTATGTATCGAATGAAGCATATTCATTGCAATCTTATATTTTTCATGAGATTGAAACCGGACATTATACTCTGCCGCAAGATAGGCAAGTAGGCAAATAAATAGTCCAATACCAAGTCCCCCTACGGGAATTACATATCCAAGCAGAGACAAATCAGACAAAATTACATCAATAGTCTGTTTACTGCCCACAAAATCTGCTCCCTCCTTTAAAGGAAGTAAAAGCTGAAAACTAAATAATAAATTCAGGAAACAATCATTCATACTAATATCAGATTAATTTAATTAATATTTTACACTTTCAGTAAAACACGTCTGATGATTCTTTGACGTATTAAAATCCGATGCAAGTATAAACTTTTCGATACCGGTTTACGAGGTGGTTTCTGACAAAAACAAAGGGTGTTTTCTATCTAAAATGGTAACATTTTCATTTATTACTCTAATATAAGCAAATGTAAATGTAAAGCTACATTTTTATCCGATTTACATACAATAATATATATTTTTACTATGAAATTAATCAATAGAAAGCATACAGGTACAAAACAAAAACGGGCAAATATGCAATACATCACGCATATTTACCCGCATCCTATTATAATCGAGAATTCCTATTTTCTGGAAATAGAATCTTTCCTGCCTTGTTTATTTAGAATAGTTGGATTTCCTTTATATTCAATATCTCCGCTACCGCTAACTTTTGCATCCAACTGTTTAGAAGCATAACAAGAGATATCGCCGGAACCTGAAACAGTGGCAATCACTTCAGTAGCCGCCAACTTATCAGCACTGATGTCACCGGAGCCGTTTACAGTCAATGCAGCCCATTTCGCAGTGCCTTTGATATTCACATCTCCCGAACCGCTGACTATCGTTTTTACAGTAGTGCCCTTCACATTTTTCACATCGATATCTCCACTCCCTTTTATATAAGCAGAAAGATTAGTATATTGCAGATTCTCCGCTTCAATATCTCCGGAACCGGTTATGTTCAGAGTCAAATCAACACCTTTAATAGTACCCTTCAGATATACATCTGCCGAACCTTTAATATCTACTTCATCTAATGAAGGAGAAGAAGCAATCACTTTCAAACGACGTTCTCCACTAAGAATCTTAACCCCCTTCTTGATATTCACCTGCAACACTCCATTCGCAGTAGACACTTCCAGCAAATCGACCAAATTGTCCGAACCATATATAGAGATCTCTGTTTTAGAGCCACTACTCTGTCGATATTCAACATCAGTACTGCCTAGCACCTTGATTGAGCTAAAATTGCTTACGTTATTCAACTCCTTTGTAATATACTTCTTACTGGGAGTTACGGTCTGTGCCTGCATTCCTGTTATAAACAAGAACATCAGTACTGCCAACATAGATGTAACCTTTAAACTTTTCATAATTTTTTTCGTTAAATGTTCTAACGACAAATATAAGAAGTATATTTCAATTTACAAGAAAAGAACGAATATAACTTTGCCAACCTTCCGGATCAATGCGGAACAATAATGGTCCAATAATTAAACTATACATTTTAGTTATTTGTTTATAATGAATAGATAAGTACACATTATTGTATTTACACTTCCAACGTATTTTCACCTATGCATAGTAAGTCCTTTTCAGCCGGATATTGAAATTCGTTTTTATGCCCGATAACTTTTAATTATTTCTACACCTTATTGCCTGTAGTATTCATGCACAAGAAAAGTAACCACCTGTGCAGGAATATAAACTCTGGTACGATCGCCCGGCACAAGTATGGACCGAAGCATTACCATTGGGAAACGGCCGTTTAGGGGCCATGGTATATGGAATAGAATCACCCGCTCGTTTGGACAAAAAGGAGCGGGCGATTCTTTGCATTTATCCTTTTTATATTTTACATTTGCCAGTAAAAAAGAAATTATGGCAGATAATTATATAGAAAGACAGCAGGAACAATATGAAGCCAGAAAAGCAGCTTGGAAACAAGCACAGAAGTATGGTAAAAAGAAAACCGGAACAACGCATCAGGTGAGAACGGGACAAGCTGACAAGATACCTTCCGATGCAAACAGACGGAAAAGAAGAGTTTTCGTAACAGGCGGAGCGGAAGGAATAGGCAAAGCAATCGTAGAAGCATTTTCTCAAGCGGATTGCCTGGTCGCTTTCTGTGATACGAATGATGCATCCGGTCAACAAACTGCAAAAGAAACAGGAAGCATATTCCACAAGGTTGATGTAAGCAATAAAGAGTCGTTGGAGAATTGTGTCCTGCAAATTCTGAAGGAATGGGGCGATCTTGATATCATTATTAATAATGTAGGCATTAGCAACTTTTCTCCTATCACGGAAACAAGTATAGAGGATTTCGACAAGATTCTCTCTGTCAACCTGCGTCCTGTATTTATCACTTCACGATTACTTGCCATTCATCGTAAAGCCCTTTCCTTTCCCAATCCTTACGGAAGAATTATCAATATCTGTTCCACCCGTTATCTGATGAGCGAGCCCGGAAGTGAAGGTTATGCCGCCTCAAAAGGTGGTATCTATTCTTTAACCCATGCATTAGCCTCATCATTATCCGAATGGCACATTACGGTAAACTCTATTGCACCGGGGTGGATACAGACACATGACTACAACCAGCTCCGCCCGGAAGACCATTCACAACACCCTTCCCGGCGAGTGGGCAAACCGGAAGACATTGCCCGTATGTGCTTATTTCTTTGCGAGGAAAACAATGACTTCATCAACGGAGAGAACATAACCATTGACGGAGGAATGACGAAAAAGATGATTTATGTGGAATAAGTCTATCCTTCTTGGGATGTCACGCCAATGCGATCTAATGCATTTCGAGTAATCTCAATCCCCGTCTCTACAATGGACTCTGCATGATGAAACTCCAGCATATCATAAGCATTGCCGGACATCCGTATTAATATGTCCGGCTGACAGCGTTCTATCTGATAACGAGTAATTTGTTGCATCATCATTCTTGAAGATTCTGTCAACAGATTATAAGGACTCATCTTCTTTCTCTTTCCGCAATCAACCGGTGCATTCACATCGACTGCTATCAAAATATCTCCTTCGGTGCGATGTACATGATTGAGCGGGAGGGGATTCAAGATCCCCCCGTCAATCAATACCATGCCGTCTTTCCGCAAAGGGCGGAAAAGCATTGGTATGGAAATGGATGCGCGGATAGCCTCATGTAAGCTGCCACTATCGAATCTCACCTCCTGATCACAAACAATATTGGTGGCCATGGCAACATAAGGAATCGGCAAGTCCTCGATGTTCATATCGGGGATTATCTCCTTTAACTCTTTGATGAAGCGATCTCCTTTCACCAGTCCGTCCCGACTTAATGTGAGGTCTGCCAGTTCCCACATCTTGCGCTTATCCCAGCTATACAGCCATTCTTTGCATTCTTCCAGTTTTCCCGAAGCATACATCGCTCCCACCATTGCTCCCATTGAACTTCCGGCAATAGAAGTTATTTCATAATTGTGACGTAATAATTCTTCTATGACTCCAATATGTGCAATACCACGCGCACCACCCATAGAAAGGACTAATGCTACTTTCTGTTTTCCCATAATAAATCCATTTTCTACAAAGGAAACAAATTCCGGAGAAAAAAGTCGGTTAGAAACATATAATTATCGCAAATTACTATTCGCCTTGCAGCATTCCACTGTTTACCCCAGGGATTAGGCACTTTTATCCCGGGAGTTATCTACAACGAACCCATAGTGACGCTGTTCCAGCTATATAGAGACACTATACCCGACACATACCGTCACTCTTTTTTATCGGGAACAACAATCAATATAAATGTAATAAAAAATGGGCTGCCGAACCCTGAAAAGTCCGACAGCCCTGTCAACCCAAAAACGATACCTATGAAACACTGTGTGTTACTTTAAATCAAATAATATACGTTGACTATGAACCAGTTCATCATGCGTGATACGGTATTGATTGAATTTCTTTCCGTTCAATAACACCTTGTTAATATATAAAGTTCCCGGTTGAGTGCGATTGCTTTCTATCACTAATTCTTTTTCCTTATACCATTTCGGATCTAAACGAATAGTCACTTTATTGAATACAGGAGTCGTTAATGTATATTCCGGCAATCCGGGACAATCGGGATAAAAACCAATCATATTAAAAATAGCCCATGCAGACATTGTCCCTGTATCATCATTACCGGGAATACCATTCGGCTTCGTTGTAAAGTACTTATCCAACAGCCGTTGTGTTTCTTTCTGCGTGCGCCATTCCTCTCCTCTAAAATAAGAGAATAAATGAGCATAGGCAATATCCGGTTCATTGGCCGGGTCATAAAGACCTTCGTCAAAAACCATTTGCAGTTTTTTGATAAAGGGGTTCTTTCCTCCCATTAACTTGGCAAGTCCATAAACATCATGTGGCACATAGAATGAATAATTCCATGCACTACCTTCATGGAAACCGGGATTCGGTTCAAAATTCTCCCCTTGTCTGGGATTAAACGGACTGTAAAAAGTGCCGTCAGGAAGAATCGGACGGAAAGTACCGAACTCTTTGCTATAATAATGCTTATAACCTAAAGAACGTTTATAAAACATTTCCGCATCCTTTTTCTTTCCCAAAGCTTCCGCAAAGCGAGACAACGCAAAATCTGCAATATAATATTCCAATGCATGAGATACCGAGTTATCATACTGCTCACGAAGCGGTACATAGCCTTTGGACATATAATCATCATTATCCGGACGCATCAGATTCTTTGCTCCCGGCAATGTAGCCGACTTATACATCGCTTCATAAGCCAAATCAACGTCAAAATCACGTAATCCTTTCATCCATGTATCTACGATAACCGGAATACTCGGATCACCTTCCATAGTCAATGTCTCTCTTCCATACAATTCCCATTTGGGCAGCCACCCATGTTCCCGATACATATCAAGCATAGTACGTACCATTTCCATTTGGCGTTCCGGATAGACCAATGTCAGCAACTGATGAACATTGCGATAGGTATCCCAGAGAGAAAACACTGTATAGCGGTCTCCCTTTGTCGTCATAATCTTATCACTCTCCATTGCCGGATATTCTCCGTTGACATCCTGTAATATATTCGGATGAATCAGCAAATGATATAGTGCCGTATAGAAAACAGTCTTCTGAGCATCAGTACCTCCTTCTACAGTAATTCTCGACAAATCGTCATTCCATTTTGCCCGAGCCTCTGCATGAATCTGTTCAAAGTTCCTACCCTCCTGTTCACGATCCAGATTCAGCCGGGCATTCTCTATACTGACAAACGAAACGCCCATTTGCACTTCTACCTGTTCGCCTTCCTCCGTATCGAACGAAAAATAAGTACCAACATCATCTCCTGCTATCTCTTTTCCATAGCGGGTATAAAGTTTATATTTTCCCTGGTCCGGATCCCATTCTGCCTCTACACCAGTCATAGGTCTCTGTTTCTTCCAATACCCTGTTGTTACAGGTGTTTTCTTTACCCGCATCACAAAATAAATAGGAAATACAGCTTGAGGATTATAACAGAATGTACCAAGCAGCTTCATTCCCTCAACTTCGCAATCGCTTACACGGCGAAGCATAGCACCACTTTCATTTGTCAGTCCCTCTCCCAGATTTAGTAGTATATGGCTCTTACCTTTAGGGAAAGTAAAACGGGCGATACTTGTACGTGGAGTAGCCGAAACCTCTGTTTTTACATTATACTTTGTCAGATAGTTGGAATAATAACCGGGTGAAGCCTGTTCATCCTTATACTTACTTCCATACTCCTTATAGTCTACATTCAACTCTCCGGTAGTAGGCATCAGCAACAAAGAACCTAATTCAGGACATCCGACTCCACTTAAATTAACATGAGCATATCCGGTAAAGAAGCAGTTGGTATGCTCATAAGGTGTGGACCACCAGCGGGCATCTTTATCGTATTTATTTTCTGAAGATCCCATTACATTGAAAGGAACCACAGACATCATCCCGTTCGGGCAAATTGCTCCCGGATTGGTAGTGCCAAAATTTGTTGTCCCGATAAAAGGATCAACATAATCTATCAAAAGACTTTTCTTCTCAGCAGGGGAGCTTCCTCCCTCTCCCCCATAAACGGGAAGAAGGATGAAAGCTAATGTGTAAGTTAATAGAATACGTTTCATATCTTATTAAATGATACTTGTCCGTTTAGTAAAATCAATAATCTCCTGAATATATCCGAAAGCCATACCCACAACGGTATCCGCCGCACCATAATAAACGGCTACACGTTCACCGTCCTGTAAAGCTGCACAAGGAAATACCACATTAGGGACATCCCCTTGAAGTTCATAAGGAGCAGCAGGGCCAAGCAGGTATTCGCGAGTACGATAAAGTACCTTTTCCGGATGATTTTTATCAAGTATGGCAGCCCCCATCGCATAGCGGAAACCATTACAAGTAGTAATAACCCCATGATAAAAGAGTAACCAGCCCTCATCTGTAAGGAAAGGAACAGAACCTGCACCGATCTTTGTGCATTGCCATGCACTTTCAGGGAATGGAGTTACTTTCATTACGCAACGATGCTCTCCCCAATATTTCATATCCGGACTGAAACTGATATATATATCACCAAACGGAGTATGACCGTTATCACTAGGACGACTCAACATTGCATATTTGCCGCCTATCTTTTGCGGAAAAAGAACGCCATTACGATTGAAAGGTAAGAAAGCATTCTCACATTGAAAAAATTCTTCAAAATCAAAAGTATAAGCGATACCGATTGTAGGACCATGGTAACCGTTGCACCAAGTTATCCAATAACGGTCTTCAATCCATGTGACACGAGGGTCATATTTATACTCCGATTCAATCATTTCTGTATTACCGGCCTTGAATTTTATAGGTTCATGGCTGATATCCCAATGAATACCGTCTTTGCTGAATCCTGTAAAGATATTCATCTGCACAGCTTTATTATCACAACGGAATACCCCTGCAAACCCCTCCTTAAAAGGTACGACCGCACTGTTGAAAATACTGTTAGATGAGGGAATATGATAACGTCCTATAACCGGATTTTGTGAATAGCGCCACATAACGTCTGTACATCCGGACGGACGGTCTTCCCAAGGCATTTGAATCTTACTCATAATCATTAAATTTTTATGTTATTTATTTTTTTGAATCATCATAAGTGAATGGTATAAAATAGGTAATCAGAAAAGCCGGAATTGTAGCAATCAAAACATAGATGAAGAAATCCCGATATCCTAATAAATCACTGAAATAGCCACTAACCATGCCCGGAAGCATTACTCCCAAGTTCATAATTCCGGATGCAAATGCATAATGCGACATTTGATGTTTCCCCGGAGCTATCTGTTGCATCATAAACAGTGTCAAACCGACAAAGCCAAAACCATAACCAAAATATTCCATAGTAATACAGGTTCCTATCAGATAAACATTGGTTGGTTGAGTTACAGCCAGAAAAGTATAGGCCACAAACGGAAGATTAAAAATACAACAAAGTGTAAAAAGTGTCCGTTTTAACCCGAACTTAGAGACATAGATACCTGCCAGCAAAGAGCCGAGCACAAAAGCTGCCGAACCAAAAACTCCATTTAACGTACCTATCTCTTTTAAAGACAATCCCAATCCGCCAACTTCTCTTGAAGCACGTAAGAAAAGTGGAGCTATCTTCATAATAAATCCTTCCGCCAAACGATATAATATAATAAAGCAGATATAGTAAAAAATATGCTTTTTAGTAAAGAAATTAGCAATTACCGCTACTAACTCCCGCCCTACTTCTGAGGTCGTCTTTTTTGTTGTAGACGGTATCTGATTAGACGGCAACATCCTTATATGATAGAGACCTATTAATACCATTATTGCCGCAATCACAGCAAAAATAATCATCCATGCATAAGAATATGCTCCTTTATTTGCTTCTAAAGAAGCCCCTTCTATTGCCCCAAAGTATTCTGCCAGTGCTCCCGCCATAGCAACTAATCCTCCGTTAGCTACCAACTTAGCAACATTATAAAATGCACCTTGCACTCCAATATATTTTGCCTGTTCTTCTTTATTCAGTTCAGCCATATATACACCGTCACAAGCTATGTCATGGGTAGCCCCACTAAAAGCAATAACAGCCATTGTAGAAATGCTAATAGCAAAAAAGTAATCGAAAAATAAAGAAAAAGCCACTATCCCAAATAATACCCCACTCAACAACTCTGTCACTAATACGAAAAACTTTTTCGTCCGATACATCTCAAGAAAAGGACTCCACAGGAATTTCAGTGTCCAAGGCATCATAATAAGAGAAGTCCAAAATGCTATTTGCGTATCTGAAATCCCTAAATCCTTGAACATAAATACAGAAACCAGATTAATAGCAATAAAGGGAATCCCCATTGCAAAGTAAGCGGTAGGCACCCAGTAAACCGGGTTGATAGTTTTCTGTTGAGAAACTGTTTTATTCTGCTGCATAAATCATAGTATATAGATGAAAAAAAATCTAATCCATTTATATATAATACAACTAAAAGAGGAAAACTACTAACGCCTCTCCTCTATTTTTTATTTTATTATCACTCTGTCTACTAATGATGATATAGTCAACAGCACAAATATACTAAGGAAAAATCTTTTTATCATGTTTTTATTTCGTTTCTTCTACTACTTTCATTATTTTTGTCTTATATAACACCCAATCATTAAATAATGAGTGAACTCTTAGTCTATAAAGCCTCCGCCGGTTCAGGTAAAACATTTACCCTGGCCGTGGAATATATCAAACTATTAATTCTAAACCCGCGAGCCTATCGTCAGATTCTTGCCGTAACCTTCACTAATAAGGCGACAGCAGAAATGAAAGAACGTATTCTTAGTCAGCTGTACGGTATTCAGACAGGAGACAAAGGATCCGAAGCCTATCTCAACCGTATCAAAGAAGAAACGGGAAAAACAGAGCAGGAAATACGGGAAGCAGCAAGCATTGCCCTTGGTTATATGTTACACGACTACAGTCGGTTTCGGGTAGAAACAATAGATTCTTTTTTCCAGTCTGTTATGCGCAATCTGGCTCGCGAACTGGAATTAAGCCCTAACCTGAATATCGAACTGAACAATACGGAAGTGCTTAGTGAAGCGGTAGACAGTATGATTGAGAAATTAGGCCCTACCTCTCCTGTCCTCGCATGGCTACTGGATTATATCAATGAGCGGATTGCAGACGACAAACGTTGGAACGTATCGGACGAAGTCAAGAATTTCGGCCGTAATATATTCGATGAAGGATATATAGAAAAAGGAGAAGGACTCCGTCATCGGCTACGCAATCCGGATACCATTAAAGAATACCGTAAACAGTTGAAAGCACTGGAGACTGAGATTTTGGAACAAATGAAGGGATTCTATGATCAGTTTGAAGGAGAATTAGACGGACATGCGTTAACTGCTGACGATCTGAAAAACGGTTCACGAGGAATCGGAAGTTATTTCCGTAAGCTCAACAACGGTATTTTAGGTAACGATGTTCGCAATGTTACAGTAGAAAAGTGTCTGGAAGATGCCAAAAACTGGGCTACAAAAACGTCTCCACGCTATGCAGACATTATTGCTTTAGCCAATTCCAGCCTTATGCAGATTTTGGAAGATGCAGAAAAGTTACGATCAAAAAATAACCTGTTACTGAATAGTTGCCGACTGTCTTTGCAGCATCTCAACAAAGTACAACTTCTCGCCAATATCGACGAAGAAGTACGCGAGTTAAACCGGGAAAATAATCGGTTCCTACTCTCAGACACCAATGCCCTGCTCCACCAATTAGTAAAAGACGGTGATTCCTCTTTCGTATTCGAAAAGATAGGAACGAACATCCGCAATGTTATGATTGACGAGTTTCAGGATACCAGCCGGATGCAATGGGGTAATTTCAAACTGTTATTGCTCGAAGGATTATCCCAGGGAGCCGACAGCTTGATTGTAGGAGATGTCAAACAGTCAATCTACCGTTGGCGTAATGGCGACTGGGGAATCCTCAACGGGTTAAATGACCATATCGACCACTTCCCGATTCGCGTCAAAACACTGGCAACCAACCGGAGAAGTGAAACGAACATCATCCGGTTTAACAATCATATATTTACGGCCGCTACTGATTATTTGAATGGAGTTTATAAAAAACAGCTCAACAAAGATTGTCAAGATCTGCAAAAGGCATATGCAGACGTCGTACAAGAATCTCCCTTAAACACCCAAAAAGGTTATGTCAAAGCCTCTTTCCTCGAACCGGACGAAGAACATGACTATACCGAACAGACACTTATCAGCCTGGGAGAAGAAGTCGAACATCTGCTCGCTTCCGGTATCCACCTGAACGACATAACTATTTTAGTACGAAAGAATAAAAGTATTCCCCGCATCGCAGATTACTTTGATAAGGAGCTGCATTACAAAATAGTGTCAGACGAAGCCTTCCGTCTTGACGCTTCCCTTGCTATCTGCATGATGCTGGATGCTCTTCGTTACCTCTCGGATGAAAACAACAAGATAGCACGGGCCCAACTTGCCATAGCCTATCAGAATGAGGTCTTACAGAAAGGACTGGATTGGAATACCCTCTTGCTTCTTCCCGCCGAAAGCTATCTTCCTACGGCATTTCTTGATAAAATAAAAGAGTTTCGGTTAATGCCTCTCTACGAGTTATTGGAAGAATTATTCAGCTTGTTCGAGATGAATCGCATCAAAGAACAAGATGCTTATTTATTTGCCTTTTTTGATGCAGTAACAGATTATTTGCAAAATAATTCTTCTGAACTCGACGGATTCATTCGCTATTGGGACGAAACTTTGTGTAGCAAAACAATTCCCAGCGGAGAAATCGAAGGGATCCGGATTTTTTCCATACATAAATCAAAGGGATTGGAATTTCATACCGTGCTTCTTCCTTTCTGTGACTGGAAATTAGAGAATGAAACGAATAATCAACTGGTATGGTGTGCTCCTCAAGAAGCGCCATTCAATGCTTTAGATATTCTTCCTATTAATTATTCCACGCAAATGGCAGAATCTATCTATGGAAACGATTATCTGCATGAACGCCTCCAACTTTGGGTGGATAACCTGAACCTGCTCTATGTAGCGTTTACCCGTGCCGGAAAAAATCTAATAATCTGGAGCAGAAAAGGGCAAAAAGGAACAATGTCCGAACTATTAGCAAATACTCTTCCTATGGTTGCCCTCAAAGAAGGAATCGAATGGGAAGAAGATTGTTATGAGCAAGGAGAACTCTGTCCGTCCGAAAAAGAAAAGGTCAAAGCCTCCACTAATAAATTAACCCAAAAAGCAGAAAAATTGCCCATTCAAATGGAGTCCATGCGGCACGACATCGAGTTCCGGCAATCCAATCGTTCTGCGGACTTTATCCAAGGAATCGAAGAAGAAGATTCGGACGACCGTTTCATCAATCGCGGACGTATGTTGCATACTCTGTTTTCTGCCATTGAAACAGCCGATGATATTGATCCGGCTATCGAACGATTAATCTTTGAAGGAGTTATTAGAGACCAGGAAAAAGAAGATACAGTACGTGAAGTTGTACAGAAAGCGTTTTCATCTCCCGAAATACAAGATTGGTATTCCGGAGAATGGACCCTGTTTAATGAATGTGCCATTATATACAAGGAAAAAGGAATATTACAAACTCGTCGCCCGGACCGTGTAATGATGAAAGACGGGCAGGTTGTTGTGGTTGATTTTAAGTTTGGTAAAGAAAATCCTAAATACAATAAACAAGTGAAAGGATATATGCAACTGTTGACGAAAATGGGTTATAAGAATATTACCGGATACCTGTGGTATGTAGATGAAGAAAAAATAGAAAAAGTATAAGACAGAACTCCGATTACAATAATATGAATTAGAAAAACGATTTAATCAATATGCAATCATTTCTCCAATTAGTAGCTCATGACCTATATGCCAAAATAGGAAATGACCTCTCTCGCACAGTACTCATCTTCCCTAACAAACGTGCCAACCTGTTCTTCAATGAATATCTGGCGGGAGAATCCGATCAACCGATATGGTCACCTGCCGCTATGAGTATCAGTGATCTGTTTCAGAAGCTATCTGTACAGAAAACCGGTGATCCGATTCGATTGGTTTGTGAACTCTACAAAGTATTCAAGGAAGAAACAGAAAGTCAGGAGACATTAGATGACTTCTATTTTTGGGGAGAACTGTTAATCAGTGACTTTGATGATGTAGACAAAAATTTGGTGGATGCAGATAAGCTCTTCAGCAATCTGCAAGACTTAAAAAGTCTAATGGATGACTACGAATTTCTAGATAAAGAACAGGAAGAAGCAATTCAACAATTCTTCCGGAATTTCTCCATTGAGCGCCGCACGGAGCTCAAAGAGAAATTCATATCTCTTTGGGATAAGTTAGGCACAATCTATCACCATTACCGGAAAAACTTAACTGAGTTAGGCATTGCTTATGAAGGAATGCTTTATCGCAATGTTATCGAACAACTTGATACAGATCAACTTAAATACGACAAATATATATTTGTCGGCTTCAATGTGTTGAATAAAGTAGAAAAAGAATTCTTCCGAAAACTGCAAAAAGCAGATAAAGCAATATTCTATTGGGATTATGACATCTTCTATACCCAACAAATCAAAAAACATGAGGCCGGAGAATTTATTAACCGCAACCTGAAAGATTTCCCGAACGAACTGCCTGCCAGCTACTTTGACTCCCTAAAGAAACCGAAGAAGATACGTTACATCTCCGCTTCTACTGAGAATGCGCAAGCACGTTTCCTTCCCGAATGGATACGTACTACTTTCTCATCCGATAATGAAAAAGAAAATGCCGTAGTTCTTTGCAATGAAGCCTTGTTGCTTCCCGTACTCCATTCTATCCCGGAAGAAGTGAAGAATGTCAATATCACAATGGGATTCCCATTGGCACAAACTCCGGTTTATAGTTTTATCAATGCGGCTATGGAACTACAAACCAATGGCTACCGTTTTGATACCGGTCGTTTCACCTACGAAACCGTATCAGCTATACTAAAACATCCATATACCCGCCAATTATCGACAAAAGCAGATATAATAGAACGGGAACTTACAAAAACCAACCGTTTCTATCCGCTTCCCTCGGAATTGAAACAAGATGAGTTTCTAGCTAATCTTTTCACTCCCCGTAACGGTATCAAGGAGCTATGTAATTATCTTATCGGACTTATCAAAGATATCTCTACCCTATACCGTAAAGAAGGAGAATACAACGATATATTCAACCAACTATATCGTGAATCTCTTTTTCAAAGCTTTTTGAAAATCAACCGTTTATATAGTTTGATTGAAAGTGGAGAATTAAATATACAGACCCATACACTGAAAAGATTAATCAGTAAAGTACTGACAAGTTCCAATATACCTTTCCACGGAGAACCTGCCATTGGAATGCAAGTTATGGGAGTACTTGAAACACGTAACCTTGACTTCCGTAATCTTGTAATGCTTTCGCTCAATGAAGGACAACTTCCTAAAACCGGTGGAGAATCTTCTTTTATTCCCTATAACCTTCGGAAAGCCTTCGGCATGACGACTATTGAGCACAAAAATGCAGTCTACGCATACTATTTCTATCGCTTGATACAGCGGGCAGAAAATATCACCTTGCTCTACAATACCTCTTCCGACGGCCTGAATCGCGGAGAGGAGTCCCGTTTCATGCTACAATTATTAGTAGAAGGTCCTCATGAGATTACTCGTGAATATTTAGAGGCCGGACAATCTCCCCAAAGTACCCCAAAAATAGAAATACCAAAAACACAGAAAATATTAGAACGATTATACCATATCTATGACGTTACCAATCCTAAGTCCCTCATTCTCTCTCCTTCAGCCCTCAATACATATCTCGACTGCCGTTTGAGATTCTACTTCCGCTATATAGCCGGATTAAAAACACCGGAAGAAGTGAGTGCGGAAATTGACTCCGCGTTATTCGGAACAATCTTTCACCGCTCTGCCGAACTAGCCTATACTGAACTGACATCCAATGGGCAAATGATACAGAAAGAGGATCTTGAACGCTTATTACGTAACGATGTTAAATTACAAGGTTACGTTGATCAGGCTTTCAAAGAAGAATTTTTCAAGGTTAAACCGGAAGAAAAACCGGAATATAACGGTGTACAACTCATTAATTCCAAAGTAATCACCTCCTATCTGCGACAACTATTACGCAATGACCTCCAATATGCCCCTTTCGAAATGGTTGCTATGGAACAAGCTGTTTCCGAAAAGATAACTATTCAAACTGACCTAGGTCCCTTCACAGTTCGCTTGGGCGGAACCATAGACCGCATGGATGCCAAAGAAAACACATTACGGATTGTTGACTATAAAACCGGAGGAACCCCCAAGACACCGGCTAATATCGAACAATTGTTCACCCCTTCGGAAACACGTCCGAACTATATCTTCCAAACTTTCCTGTATGCCTCCATTATGTGCCGGCAACAAACATTGAAAGTGGCTCCTGCCCTGCTCTATATTCACCGGGCAGCTTCCGATAGTTACTCACCTGTTATAGAAATGGGAGAACCCCGCCAGCCAAAGATACCGGTCAATAACTTCACCTTTTTCGAAGACGAGTTCCGCAAGCGATTACAAACATTATTAGAAGAGATTTTCAGTGAAAACGAACCTTTCACTCAAACAGAAGATATTAAAAAGTGTAGTTACTGCGATTTCAAAGCAATCTGCAAACGATGAGCATAAATATGATAATGATTGAATAAAAAAATGAACGGTGAATGCTGCATACAAGCACAAAACATTCACCGTTCATGATTTATAAATTACCGTTTTATATTCTATTTATCCAGTAATGGAATTGAGAAACTAAATGTAGATCCCTCTCCCTTCTTTGAAGTAAACCAGAGTTTACCACCATTCTTGATAACAAAGTCCTTACACAACAACAATCCGAGTCCTGAACCTTCTTCATTATTTGTACCGAAGGTACTAAAGTGCGTATCCGTATGAAGCAACTTCCTCTGATTTTCTTCATCAATGCCGCATCCGCTATCTTTCACACTAACGATTGCCATACCGTCTTCCTCAGCCAACGATACCACCACTTCCGCCCCCTCATTGCTAAACTTGATAGCATTACTAATCAGGTTACGGATTACCGTTTTAACCATATCAATATCAGCACGAACAGCTACATCTGCAACAGGTACATCCTGCACAATCTTAATATTCTTCAAGCCGGCTACCATTGTAAAGATCTCACTTACCCCCTCTACAACTTCTACCATATTGATATCCTGATAAACCACCTTCAATTTGCCAATCTGGCTTTTCGTCCATTTCAGCAGATTATCAAGTAATGAAAATACATCTTCAGTAGTTTGATTCGCCATTGTAAGCAACTCATACATCTCCTCGCCGATTGTTTCGCTCGGCAGGTTCAGAATCAACATATTCAGTACCATTTTGATAGACCCCATTGGCGAACGTAGGTCATGCGCAATCACAGAATAGAGTTTATCACGTCCCATAATTGTCTTACGTAATTCCTCTGTTTGTGCAACAATAATTCGTTTAGCCGCCACTAGCGAAATCTGATGTGTTACACGAATTATCAATTCTTCCTTGTTGAAAGGTTTCGAAATAAAATCATTACCTCCTACTTGGAATCCTTTTACGATGTCCGCCGTACTATTCAGCGCAGTCAGAAAAATAATAGGAATTTCAGACATTTCCGGATCTGCCTTCATCTGTTGAGCCACTTCAAATCCACTGATATCCGGCATCATTACATCCAGCAACACCAAATCCGGTTTTTCCTTCTTCACCTGTTCCAATGCTTGCGTGCCGTTACCGGCAGTTACAATATTGAATTTCTCATTAGTCAAAAGGACCTTCAACAAAAGGACATTTGATATTACATCGTCCACAATAAGGACCTTATATTCAGAAGGATTTATTTCCATATTCATAATTATCTTATTTTATGCATCAGACAGTTTTAAAATATTCAATCATATACTTCAGCCCGTCTTCCAATTCAATAGTAGGCTGCCAGCCGAGTTTTTCTTTTGCCAGTGTGATATCTGGCTGACGTTGTTTCGGATCATCATCCGGCAACTGCTTAAATACAATTCTCGAAGAAGAACCGGTCATACGAATTATTCTCTCTGCCAATTCCAATATGGGAAACTCATTTGGATTTCCAAGATTCACAGGTCCCGTAAATTCATCTTCCGTATTCATCATTCGTATCATCCCTTCAACCAAATCATCAATATATTGGAAACTACGTGTCTGTTTCCCGTCTCCATAAATAGTAATATCTTCATTATGTAGCGCTTGTAAAATGAAATTAGAAACGACTCGTCCGTCATTCGGCAACATCCGTGGACCATACGTATTGAATATACGAATAATCTTCACACGCACATTATTCTGACGATGATAATCCATAAACAAAGTTTCCGCACAGCGTTTTCCTTCATCATAACATGATCTGTATCCTACCGGATTCACGTTTCCCCAATAACTTTCCGGTTGCGGGTGAACAATTGGGTCTCCATATACCTCACTGGTAGAAGCCTGCAATATTTTAGCATCCAATCTCATTGCCAGTCCCAACATATTAATTGCTCCCATTACAGATGTTTTGGCAGTCTGAATCGGGTCATGTTGATAATGGATAGGAGATGCCGGACAAGCCAAATTATAAATCTCATCTACTTCAGCAGAATAAGGGTAAGTGACATCGTGTCGTACCACCTCAAAATGATGATTATCCATCAAATGCATGATGTTATCTTTTGATCCTGTAAAAAAATTATCAAGGCATATCACGTCATGACCTTCGTTTATAAGCCGGGTACAGAGATGAGAGCCAATGAATCCGGCTCCGCCACTAACCAATATTCTTTTCATTATATATTTTTCTATTGTTTACTAAAGAGACACCGTCTCTCCGTTTTGTTTATGGACACAAATGTAACCGATTTGCTCAAAATATACAATTTTAAAGAAGGATATTTTTGAAAAAAGATTAATTAAATAGTTTCACTTTCCGAAACAACTCATCACTGAGAAATGTTTATAATACTAAAGAACAACTTATTCAAACTGTTATGATAACAAATGACCCGAATACAAACCTGATAGAAGCGATGAAAGAAAAGCTTCCACTCAAAGGAAAACTGGCAGATATGTTAATGGATACTCTCTATATAGGCAAAGAAGCCGTATATAGAAGGTTACGTGGTGAGGTCCCTTTCACTTTACAAGAAGCGGCTCTCGTTTCGAGAAAGTTAGGGATATCTCTGGATAAAATTATAGGAATCAGTTTCAAATCCAATGCGATGTTTGATATGAATATTGTAGATTACGATGACCCTTTCGAAAGCTACTATAATATATTATATAAATACGTCAGACTAATTAATACACTGGAAGACGATCCGAATTCTTCTTTGGGAACTTCTTCCAACATCATTCCACAAACGCTTTACCTGAAACATGACCTTCTGGCAAAATTCCGTTTATTCAAGTGGATGTATCAGAATAAATATATCCAATGTAAAAGTTTTGAGGAACTGGAACTTCCGCAGAAATTGATTAATATCCAAAAGGACTATGTGGATATGACAAAGCATTTCCATTCTATTGATTATATCTGGGACAGTATGATCTTTCAGCACCTCATCAACGATATCCAATACTTTTCCAGCATTCATCTTATTTCAAATGAAGCTAAAGAAGATATCAAGAAAGAATTATTCCTCCTGACAAACGAACTGGAAGATCTTGCCACTAAGGGTAAAACAGAGAATGGTAACACAGTTCGTATCTATGTGTCGCATATTAATTTTGAGGCAACGTACAGTTATGTAGAAACTAATAACATCCAACTAAGCCTGATACGCGTTTACTCCATTAATTCTCTGACCACAATGGACAATGAAATCTTCTGTAGCTTAAAGGAATGGATTCAGTCTTTAAAGAAATTCTCCACCTTGATTTCTGAAAGCGGTGAAATGCAACGTATCCAATTCTTCAAACAGCAGAGGGAAATCATTGATACTCTTTAAATTCATTTTTTTCGTAAAACAAAAAGATGCAAAATCCATAATTACAATAAATGAAAGTAGATAAAATACTTATCTACTTTTTTTCATTATATGTCCGTCACCCCTATCTGTTATATTTAATCAGAAAATTCACTCCTGTCTTATACCTGTTTTTCCACACAAATCTTTCAAATACAAACTTTAATTTTGCATTAAATGTATCACGAATATTATTCATATTAAAAACGAAGAACAAACAATGAAAAATGGTATTTTGAATGAATTGATTGCAGTTATGAAAGAAAGAGTTCCGCAAGGACAAAACCTTGCCAGCGTCCTGGCGGATATCTTGTTCATGGGAAAAGAAGCTGTCTATCGCAGACTAAGAGGGGAAGTTTCTTTTTCTATCGAAGAAATAGCTACTATATCTTCCAAATTAGGAATTTCTATCGACCAAGTTGTTGGTAGCCATCATTCCAATAAAGTTACTTTTGATTTGAATCTCCTCCATTCGCCTAATGCGATAGAGAATTATTATGAGATTCTCAATCGTTACCAACAGATATTTGACTATGTGAAAGAAGATAGTAGTACAGAGATATACACAGCCTCCAACCTCTTGCCTTTCACACTTTATTCTTCTTACGAATATTTATCCAAATTCCGCCTTTGTCGGTGGCTATACCAGCACGGGCAGATTAAAACTCCCCATTCCTTATCGGATATGCGTGTAGAAAAACGAATAGAACAGGCGCATAAAAGATTGAGTGAAAGTGTGAAACAATGCCCGAAAACTTTTTTTATCTGGGACACTAGCATTTTTCATTCATTCGTCAATGAAATCAAGTATTTTGCCAGTCTGAATCTCATAACACCGGAGGATGTACGTCATCTGAAAGAAGAACTTCACCAATTGCTTTCACTTATCGAACATCTGTCAAGTAAAGGAGAGTTTAGTAATGGACGAAAGGTATATTTCTATTTGTCTAACATAAACTTTGAAGCTACTTATAGTTATATCGAAAAAGCAAATTATCGAATCAGTCTGCTACGGGTATATTCTATCAATTCAATGGATTCACAAAGTCCGCATATCTGTCAGATGCAACGTGACTGGATTCTGTCTTTAAAACGTCACTCCACTCTAATTTCTGAAAGCGGAGAAGCACAACGTATCGTTTTCATGCAGAAACAGCATGAAGTTATTGAAGCTTTATAAATAACGAAGGGGTTAGGTTGATAATAACCCGGCCCCTTCTAATTCTCCCTCTGTCTAACTCTTTCTATTAGAAATCTCCTTCTGTCTGCGAATACACAGTCCAACCATTAATGACAATTTTCATTGCAAGCCATGAACCAGAGAGAAAGAAAACAATATGATAATTACTTTGGCGATCAAAATATTCCTGCATTCCGATCTTTTTATCCTCCATATTAGTCATAGCAAGATAATCAATCAGGTTGATATCAAATACCTTATTTGACGTCGACTTTTCCGTAATCACCAGACGAGTTGTTCTATCTTTCATCAGCCGCATTGTGTTCAAGTCTACCGAAGCAGAAAAAGAATTCAACTGATTCATATGATAAGGACGGAAACTCAACACATCATCATCCAGTAAGGAATTATCATGTCCCAAATATCCGTTAGACTCACGAATTTCATAATCATAATCATTCATCTTTAATTCCCAGTTATTCGCATAACTCTGGAAAATAAAACGCACCCTTTTTGTATCTTTTATAAGATTAATAGTCTCTGTCTGATGAATTGTTCCTGTAAAATTTACATTGATAATCTCACCATACCAAAGCGTTTCCAATTCTTTGTCAATAATAAGAGACTCCTCACGCTTCAACTGCAATTTCAAATCTGTAATGGTAGAAGTCTCGGGAATTAACGAAGTAATATCGTATGAATCACGTGCACCTGCCCATGCTACAAACTGATACTCCCCCACCGGCAATGCTACCTCCATCAGATAATTACCTGTCGATAGCGAACCACCTTCTTCTGCCTGTTTGAATAAAAACTTCCCGTCTTTATCAAAAACATAAAGTTCCACTTTATCGACTTGCGTATGGAAAGCATCAGCAAATTCCATATTATAATCATATTTGAACTTTACAGACAAGCGACATTCCGGCAAATCTTCTTTAAAGCTATCGCAAGAAACCATTGTCCAGGAACTAACAATGAGAATCCCCAAGGTAACACGGCATATAAGGCTTTTTAGGTTCATATTTCTATTCTTCTAATTTCTATCAAGCTATAAATTTTGAAATTATTGATAGCTCTCGATTTTTCTTCCTATTGTTTGTTTTAAAGGTAAAGAGAGCGTCCCCTCTTTACCTCAAGTCGCAATAAAACAATGAATATAAAATTACAGAGGTTCAACTTGCGAATACCAAGTCCATGGGTTAACCTCAATTTTAATGGACAAATAACGGTCTTCTTCTTCATCCGGTGTAATCGGGTCCGGATCCGGAATAGAAGGATAGCCAGGATTATCAATCTTATTTACAGTAATATCATATACCGAATTACGGACTACACCAAACTCACCCAATTTATTCATTATAGTGGGACTATCATCATGTTTAATCATAATTTTGTAATAACAAATACCTTTTGAGTAATATTCAACAGTTTTCAGAGTCTTGCCACCTGCACTTTTTGTGGCTATTTTTCCTGCTAATGCTGCAAACTCATCTTTAATGTCTGAAGCCATCTGCTCCGGAGTTTTAGCATCATCCTTAGCAGCGGGAATATTTACCGGATTAAGAGTATCATCACCTTCGCCAAGTGCTTCTATAAATTCGTTGTAAAGGTCTGTTATTCCCGTTGGATATTCGGCCGGTTCACCAGATTTATATTTACGAGTCAATTCTTCTTCAATATACGTTAAAACAGAAGCCGGAGTATAAAATACACCATTCATATTGAACCAGTCCTCTCCATTAAGCAAAGTCACCTTAGACTCATCTTGATTCTTAATTGTTGTAGGAGCATAAAAAACCTTCAACAATACATGTGTTGTATAAGCATGTACATTATAGCCTTCCTCTTGTGTATTTTCCAAGCAGTATTTAGCAGTAGCCAGATCATTCCATGTGATAGAATTTGTAGCGGACGTTACATAAAAATAATTTAAATCATAATCTGAATGATTAGTAGAAGATACCCACTTACCAATATTACTATCTTCATAATTCGGGTCTTGTCTATATGAACCAATGCTATACTGATCATATGGAGTCCATGAATTCATTGCTGTCTTAATTCTCTTAGACGCAGGAAAAAACTTCTTATTGGTTACATTCAAATACCATTTAGTATTAACCTTATCAATAGTGGCATTGTCACTAAGATCATCATCATCACCGCTATCAGCTTTTACGTATACACGTACTTTAGCCGATATACGATCAATTCTAATAGTCAGAGGCGAGTTAGTAGCTGCTATTGCAGTACTGTATAAGGCTAAGTTCTTCGCAGTCCCATCACTTTCCGAGGGTTCCAGATCACCTTTAGCGTTTGTCATAACAAACCCACCGGATTTGGCAACACCTGTAGTAACTTCTGCTTCCGTTGAAAGTGTTACAATCTCATTTACATCTTCATACTTATCACCTTCCTTAATTGTCCGGGCCAGATTCTGCGGGTTAGCGATGATTAATACAGCTTTAGACGTAGAAGGTACCTTAAATGCACTTGTTCTGTTGGGCAAATTATTGATATTTTCATCACTAAACGTTACAATTTTTGTTACTACACTTGTGTTAACATGCCCATCAAAGAATACAGCTTTTACAGCAGTAATATTACTCTCATCAGCCGTACCATTGTCCTGATTCGGAGTATTCAACGCACGCGTTTTAGTTGATTGGACACTTAACGCAACCCATGCATCACCATCTAAGTTCACTACATCATTATTATCCTTCCCACCAGGAACGATGTCTTCATTACTACAAGCAGCAAATGCAATAGCAGCAAGTGCCAACATAAAAAAATTCTTCTTTTTCATTGTTTCTACAATTTAATAAAAGCGTTTGTAATTAATTTATTTATCCCTATTTTTAATTCTAAATTCAGAGGCATTAGCCTTCTTTCTAGTTAATTCTTCCAAATTATATCCGGCAACTTTGAGTCCCGATTCGTATGCGACATTTAAATATTCTTCCGCATGTTCATATTCCCCCTTCAGTAACATTAATACTCCCATTGCGTTGCTATACTCCGGTAATTTTTTCATCGAATCTACCATACTCAGACAGCGTTCGGCAGAAATAAGATCATTGCGCGAAAGAGCAGCAGTAGCTGCATTTATATTCGCAATCTCATCCTTCGGATACATCCGGACAGCCGTTTCAAACACATCGATAAACTCTTGTGAACCTACCGGATAAGTATTAGCCACCAGAAACATTTCATTCAGGCTCAGGTTCTGCGGGCGTCTCTTTATTTCCTCCTTTGCTTCATCCACATTAAAATTCCTGACCTCATAATTCACTCTACAAATAGCTATACGCAGACTTGGAAATATATATTTCAACATATATCGATAGGGTACTCCCCCACGAAGCTGCATAAGTTTTGTTTCTCTCCCTTTTTCAATAGGTATATCTCGGATAATATCCAATACTTCATCTTTATACTCTATTTCCATTGTATCCAGTGCTTTTTCCAAACCGTCCCAGTTTTCACCACCAAAAATGATGTAATATTGATTTCTCGGGAAATCATATTTGGAAGCCAGATAATCACGCAAAGCCATGGCACGTCCTTCGGACAGACGTTTGTTAGTCACTAACGTTCCTTCCGGAGAAGCATAGCCGATAATATCCAACCGATTGACCTTCACATTCGGATCCGACTTTAATTCATCAATCATCTTCCTGATTTTAGCCAATTCTTGAGGGTTGTTCATATACTCGGGACGGATATTTATCCTATTCACCTCAAAATCTAAGAAACATTCCGCTTGTATGTCCCGCTGTTTGATTTCTTCAGCCTTCGGCTGCAAATAAGCGAAATGGGGGGTTACGACGTAAGGCAGTAATACACGTTCAAGCGTAACTTTATCCACCAAACGCTCTACGTTCATCGATTTTATCTCACCGCAACCACACTCGTCACGTTGCACATCCAAACGTGCATTTTCCATCCATGGTTCGTAACGCACCATATACCTATATGGAAGAACACCATTTTTCACCTTACTTCCTTTTTCTACCGCATAAGGTTTATCATAGTTCTTCTTTTCTTTGATACTCATCACCGCAAGCCAACGCTCGTAAGCCAGATATTCATCACGTCCTTTAATAGAGACTTTCGGAAGATTCAGCATACGTTCGGGAGCCACCAACTGTGGGATAAAATCCACCCCGCGAGTAGACTTCACTTTTACATCTTTCAAATCAAAATCAATATCAATATGAAGAAAATCTCCTTTCTGTTCCAGCTGTATCGGTTTCACAGTGATAGTACCGTCATAAGAACGAGTCTGAGCTGTAGCCGGAACCATGTCCAAGCACAAAACAGTCAGCAGACATACAGCGCAATATATATTTCTTTTCATCATGATTATACTATTTAATGACATAAATAAGTGACACACTAGCCTTTGTCGGTCCCAAGTAATTCTTACTCGTATCCTTCGATTTTGTACCACACGTTGTGCAAGGATATTTTTCGTATGCAATATATGCATACCCCAATCCTAAGGACGCTTCAATACTCCAGCGTTTTTTCAATATCCACGAATGCCCTACCGAGAATCCCGCACCATACAGATGTCCCTGATAACGGTTTTGCTGCATATTCCCACTCACAAAAGACCAGTCGGGCCAGCCCCCTATATTGAAATCAGCATAATGACCATGTAGTCCGATAAATGTTCGGTTAAAACGTTCGCAGAACCAGTAACGAATCTCCGGTTGAATCCCCCAATGGCGGAGACGTCTACCGTTATCGGGTTTCCACGGGTTGTAATTAACCGGTACATCCAATGTCCATTTACGTGCCAGCCCGAATTCTAAACCAAGATTCATGGTAGCGGTAGCATCATATAACAAATTACTTTTCAACGCAACCTTTTGGGCGTAGCTTTCAAGAATAAAACACCCGGACATTAATAATATGAGTATAAGAATCTTCTTCATTTATCTTACATTTACTGTTTTATATGCCCAATTGAGTAATATCAATCTTGATACGTTGCATAGTACTACCATTTACAGATGATCCGTTGGGTATTATTGTTGTCAAATACACAATACCACTTCTCGAATCAACACTGTTATTAGGCAATATCTCAATAAATATCTTTCCGTCTTCCACAATGATATGGTCCGTATTATCTCGATGAGTCATTGTTGACGGACGTAATTTAATCCAATCTTTAGGATTATCATCACCATCTTCTATGTACCCGGTCAGGCAAAAATAGTTTATCTCTTTGGCCGCCGGATTATGATTATAAGCAGGCATATACTTAAATATTCCTCCGGCAGCATCCACTGCATCTCTCTGTCTAATGTGTACCTGTTTTTCCAAATTTCCTAGTTTTAATATTAATGCATTTATTATTTTATTATCAAGATCCGTTTTGGTAAAAATATATCTTGATCCGTTTCGGTATATCTTTATCATCTTCCAGAGGTTCTTTCGGATTCTTTATAGTCGTAAGATAGACAACGGCATTTCTTGCGGAAGAAGCTGATGCTATATCTATATCAATTATTCCGTCACCGACTTGAATACTATTAGGATCGCCACTAATGCCACCATACTTATTTTTCATCGTAATCCATGATATATCTGTATCTGTTTTAGCCGAAAGAAGATAATAGTCAAAATCATAGATACCTGAATTCTGCGTATAATAATTTACGACCATTCCTGCTGCAGGAATAATATCCTTTCTTATCACGCTGACCTTCTGTTCAATGTTACCAAGTTTTATATTAATGCTCGAATTGTCAATACTACCGGTAGGAAGTTTGACTACCACATCCACAGTGAACGGTGTATTCGGATCCGAGGCAGAAGATATTCTTTGGGATGCCGGGGCAACAATAGTCATCGTACCATTCGTCACTCTTATATAATTGCTCTTATCGGAAAACTTATGTGCATAAGTACAATTTGTTGTCAACGTAAAAGCAAGATATTGATGTTCTGAATTGATATCATCATATATCATACAAAGCCGATTGCTTACAGCAAGGTAATATTCGCTATTGGCTTTAATCTCAAAAGAAGAAAGGTCTATTATTTCAACTTTACATTTCAAAGCCAAGTTATTGGGCTCAGCCAAAAGAGCATCAGTATAGCTGCCGAACCCAGGAAAATTGGCCGATATTATTGTAAATCTGTATTCATGATTACGCTTGATGTCTATATACTTGAGTTCATCATCAGCGATCGCTATCTTATAATAAGATTCCAGCCCTTTATAAAATGCACGTATTATCATATAGGCACCGGTTCCGCTTTTCGCTTCATATACATATATAGGGTCAGTTACATTAGCCGTTGCAGAAACAAAATCCTCATTTGCATCATTTCTAATATAATCTACCATACTTGCCGCAGTTTCCAAATTGCCGGAAAGATTATGCAATACTGTATTTTTATTCATATTGTACACCGAATGTATCCCTGATAAGGTGAAATCAGCAACTGTACTTTTTACTACAATCTTGGCTACCGCACGTGTTAGTTCCAAAGGTACAGTAGACGTACCGATTTTCGTATTTACGTTAATTCCCTCAGTAGCTTCATACAAATAACTCATCGACAACATCTTGTTTACGAATGGCGGAGCATTAACTACAACTCCGGCAGTCATTGGCATAGCTGAAAGCAAAGCTGTCACATTAGTAAGCGTCTTGTTTGTGAACAGGTCATTAAAATTGTCAACCGAAAAGTCGTAAGACATACTGCCCACATAAAATTTATCCTGAGGATTAGCCAATATCAATACCCATGATTTGCCGCTCTGTGGTCTAAGCAAAACATAACTTTTATTTCCAACATTAATATTTGCCTGTGCCGCTTCTGCAAATACCGCATTGCCAGCCGTACCGTCGCCACCAGTAAATACAAGTATCCAGGGGTCTTTGTCTACATCATCTTCCAGCGCTATTGCCCTGGACACAGGAGTATCAAATGACCTTAACCTTGTAAACAGTTCTATGCTGACTTGCTCAATGTTTTCGGTCTCCGTAGAGTAAAAATCTTCTTCCTTCACACAAGAAATCATGCAGAGAAGCAACCAAAGGATTATATATATATTAATCTGTAACCTCATTCTCTATTTATTTCTAACACATCTCAAAGACAACCCGTTTTTAAATGAAGTGCTCACAGGTGCTGTCCCTTCATAACTTAATTCTATATTCCACACAGAACTCCAATCAACATAATCAGCACCTTCCGGTTCAGGGATATCAGCCGCTGATGCTGTCATATAAAAGCCGGCACTAGGATGTTCCAATACCCCCGCTTCATTTGCTCCTCCCACACCGTAATTCCGTCTGCCTGCGGAAGGAAAAAACAATGACTTAACTCCATTGAAAAAAATACATCCCCAATATGCGGCATTCGCACTTTTTATAGTAACTCCATATTGTATCAAATCACCATTAATCAAATTCTGCTCTATGGGACGTCTATCAAAATACCCGTCTGCATAGAACCCAAAAGTCATATTATCAGGAAGAGTTACAGGAGCATAATATGAAGGAGAACTAGCTTGAGTTCCAGACTCCGGACTAACCGATTTATACCCTTGGTTACCGTCACCTGTCATCGGATTTTTAAATATGGATGCTCTCCATTCTGATGCCTCCGCTTCCGTAGTTGTACTGTTATGTGAAGCCACTAATCCTCCGGTTATGCTACCATCATTCGGTCGATGATAACCTTCAGGACAAATTTCCAGGTTTGTACTATAGCTTTCTGACGGAATTCCGTTATCCCATGTCAGATACTGATAGTTTTTGTAATAGCTCCATCCCCAGCCTTCAAGCCCAATCGCATTCATGCCAGGATGTGGATTCAATGCCCTATAGCCAAGCGCGTTATATGCCTCATCCATTTCTGCATCTTCGGGAGAACTACCATAATCTCCTTCTTTTAGTCGCCCCCATTGGAAATGTGCCCCTGCTTTTGTCGGGAAATCAACTTCCGAAGCATTATTTCTATTCACAACGATACTAAAATCGTTTGTCATCGGAGTAGCCAGAAAATTTTTGTGAGTCATATTGTAAACAGCAAATTTTCTCGACCCTACCCGTCCGGGATATAAATAATCCGGGGTTTCTCCCTGTCTCAAATAAAGAGTTGCCTCTACAGGCTGATCCCCCCACCCCCATAACCAATATCTCAATTTCACAGTCGCATACCTTGGAGTAGCCGGATCAGGATTTGTTTCTGTCAGTCCGATACGGAAGTAAATACGTCCTTTACCGGAAACATTCTTGCCATCCTCTCCTTTCTGCAAATTGGGTGTTACACGGAAATTTTCAGCAACTCCCGGATTAGCCGTTCCGACATTAGGATCAAAGCTGGGAGTAGTGCTCAGGATTACCATATTATCAGGGTCTTCATCTACTCGCGCACTCCAATTTACTATCGTTACGGCATCTGCCCCTTCTCTGGCAAGCTGTCCCGTAATGATGCGCTCTCCACACTGGTCATTTTTCCAAAAAGCTCCGGCATATCCTGTTGCTCCATTCGCCGGATTTACAGCCGGATGATAGAATTGAAGACGTGTTCCATTTTGTTCTATCGTGACAGTAATATCCCTTTGCAAAGCATTACTGCCATCTGTATTTTCAGCAGATAACGTCAGTTTATATGTACCGGTCAGATTTGGAGACTTCTTTATATAGTCAAATATCTCATCCTTTATCAACCATCCGTCAGCCAGAAGGTCCATATATCCCGTCCCCTCTTGTCCGTTGGCGGCATACATAAACCGTTCAGGAGCAGTAGTCCAGTCTGTTGTACTTTGAGCTACCAAGCTATTAAAGATACGGTTAGTTTCCACTATCTCACCGGTTGTTACATTATACACTTCGGGCAGTACTCTGACTACAGGCATGTTTGACGAAAATGAAATCCGAGCACCATTAAAATCGGTTATCGACACTTTCGTATGTGAAACATTCAGTATGCGCAAGTCATCTATATTCCAGTTATTATTTTCATCCGTCCACTTGGAAGCTTTGATATTTACCTCCAACGGTTCTTTTACAATTCCCTTGAATGACAACATTGTATTTATCGGCAGGCTATAATTCACCGGTTCCGAAACAATCTTCAGTTCACAAGAAGGGCTATAGTGGTTTCCCATATCTACAGTGAGTACCACAGCCTTCGCCTTGTCCTCTGTCACCTCCAGTTCTTTGGCAGGTAAAATAATCCGGTTTACTCTCTTTGCCCATACTCTCCCCTCAGTAGGAGTCTCAGCTGAAAAATAACTTCCATCCGTATCCTTTTTAAAAGTACGTATATTACTCTGCCCTATCGCTCCCTGATAATTGGCAGTAAGAGGTACCGCATCCGGAATGTTTTGAAATATAAGTCCGGAAAAAATATCCTCCAGTTCATCATCTGATTCCAATACAACATCTATCCTCACTGCCAATCTTTCAAGAGCAAGTTGCAATATAGTTACTTCCGTATTGTCACTCAATCGGGCCCCTTGCCCGTTGGATAAAACAGTGACCTGTTTAATCTCCTGTTTCATGGGTATAATTTGATCGGACGTGAAGAAACGTTCAGGATAGGCGATATTATCTAAATCACAATAATTGGAAATACTCTTCAATTGATTTAAAACGGGGATATTAGCAGGTTCATTAGCAAGAAAAACAAAGTCATATGTTCCCGGATTAATAGTATGACGTATAATATCACCTTCTGATGCAGTATAGCGCACATTGGTAACAATATCTTTAGTTGTTTTATCAAATGCCAGTACACGAAGGGTTTCAACGATATAGTCATCAGGATCCGTTCCCAGATGTGTATTACCCTGCACTCCTATTCCTCTTATCGAAATAAAAGTACTTTCCGTTTCATTATTATTTGTAAAAGTCTCATCAATACAAGAAGAAAAAGACAGTAATAATAAAAAGCAAACTAAACCTATATAAATTCTACTCTCACTAACAATCATTCATTTATCTCTTTTAGCCAATTCCAAAACATACTTAAATTTCATATTGCAAATTTCGGAATATTAAAGGAGATACAGAATTGTATTCATTTCTGTTACAGATAATCCGAGTCTGAAAACAAGACTATTAATGTGAACTACAAATCAGGGGATTACGGAATATAAAATAAAAAGTGGTAATCGGAGATATTTTTTCGACATTCGCATATTTCTCAAAACAACAGTTTCGAATATCAAAATAAAGAGATAGGAAAATACTAATAGATTTTCATATCATTTAGATACAATCCAGGCATAAATCAGACAAGAGAAACGACTATTTTACACAATAAAAAAGCCGAAAACTTATATAATCTATGCCTAAATGGTAGAATGTTCAATTTTTGTATATAAATAGCTATCAGATTATAACGTTTTTCGTTCCGTTTCTGTGGGTGCTACTTCATCCGGAATACTAAATTCACGATTAGCAAACAAATCAGCAAGTCCTGAAATTTGCTTCAGGCGCAATAATTCATCACGATCCATACCGATATTCTTCATAATCCATTGATCGGACATACCTGCTTTGTCAAGTTCCGCAACGATGTTGCACATCAATTCTATATTATGCATCCCACGAGCGCGGTTGTGACGTATAGTAGAACTCATCCGGTTCGACAAATCCTTGTCAATCACCACAATCGGAAGCAGCCCGTTTTCACGTTTATAAATTCGCTGCGAAGTTTTCAATACCGTATAGCGATGATAACCATCCACTAGAATATAACGGTCTTCCTCTTTATTATAATAACATACACATGGCATTGTAAAGCCATCTTCCCAGATAGAAAGTTCAAGTAATTTCATTTCGGGCGGTGCAACGACGTTCGGATTATAATCGTTTGCATATACTTTTTCTACGGGCACCGCTTTTACCTCGTAGACAGGACTTTTATCTACACTCATGATACTATAATTCTATATTGTTCCATTATTTGACTTCTCTTACTCATTTCTTCCTTTGTCGGTGAAAATCCCATATACTTGCATGCATGATCATTTTTGAGGATGCAAATACACATCCGTTTATACGTAGGTATTTCTTTAAACTCCGGAATATCTATATCATCCTGATATTCCATACGTACCGGCTTCTTTAGTGTTTTGTAATTACTGTTATCCATGACAATTATCGGTATTTTGGCATCAATTAACTTCCGGATAGTAGCGTCACTCAGGCAACCGCCTTTTGTCCGCCAAAAATTTACACTTACCGACAGTTTCCGGAGATAATTCTTCCGTGCCCGTTCCGGCAAAGTAGACAACAGGAAATACATAAACTCACGCCATGTATACCCTTCTGGCAGCTTCACTGACTGCCACCCCATTGCGTGGGTACCACCATACATACCTGTAAAGTTAACCCCGTTCACTCGTCCTACCATCTTGCCCCACGTATTGGGATCAAGTACCCGATAGAGCTGAAGACTCTCTTGTGCTTCATTGATAAAAGGACTTGCTACACGCTGACGCTCCAGATTGACTCCCGCCCGATAATAAAGGTCATATAGCACATTATAATCCCACTGGAATTTTCCGTTAGCCGTCCACACATCCGTTGTTTTCCAGTCATAGATAGGATAAGCATTATAAATGTCATTTCCCACTTTCGAAGTCCATTTATACTTGTGGTACATCTGAAATTTACGACTCATATAAATACATCTCCAACGATTGAAACTCTCCTGCGTACGAATACCGATCAGGCAACAAGTACGCACAGCATCATTCTTATTATGTATCCATTGCGCAAAACGCATCTGAAATTCATAATCCCACATCGTTGTATTATAAAACGGAAAGTCGTCTTTAGTCATTGCCTTTTTAGGCATGGGGCGAACCCATATATTCTTTTTACTATCTTCCCAAGGACGCCAAAAAGACTGATACATAGAAGTGCAGGTAGCTACACGAAAAGGAATACATACCCGGTATACATCCAGAATATCCTTATTAGCTTCCAGTATCCGGTCCACATAGTCAATGGTCATTTTATACTGGATTTCATAATCCATGTGAAAGACTCCAAGACGTATCTTTAGATTATTTTTCCGGATGTAGTCAATACACATATTCAGCAACACCCCACTATCTTTACCTCCGGAAAATGATACATAGATATTATCAAATTCATTAAATATAACTTTCAGTCGCTCTTGTGCTAGTTCATATACATTCTTTGTGCCCGCTATCTTCTTTTTGCCCATAAATCATCTATACATTTTAACATACCGTGTCCACTTTTTATCCATGGATACAAATTCAAATTTCTCAAAGATTTCTTTGTCTTGTATCAGCGTGACAGAGTTAAGTAACCAAGTCTCAGATCCGAATTCAGCAATAACAGCCGGTAACAACAACGACAAAAGCTCCTCCCGTTCTGTCCCCTCTGCCTTCACATAATAATTATTGATTACAGCTTTCTTCCGGCCTTTTTGCTCCACCGGAACGAAACCCATCACTTCCTTATCTTCAATTGCAATAAACCAGACATACTCCTCACCCGTCTTAAAAGGGTAATTATTGTTGGCGCGTATTACTTCAGGATCCATAACCAACGGTGCCAAAAGCCGATATAAGTGTTTGTCTTTTCCTTTTAATTGTATTATCTGCATCATATCATTCAAAAATGGACACACAAAAATAAGGAAAAAATATCAATTTAGTCATTTCTGTTCCTAAAACATTTGTTTTTCATGTTATTATCTTTATATTTCGATATTTTTGAAATCATGAGTTCACCATCCCCCTTTCACGTTTAAAATAAGTCAGCACGGTGGCATAGCTAAGATATTCCCGTCCGGGAACATGTGACCGGCTTCGGAATTGATAACGAGCAAATATAACTTCACATACCAGCTTATATTTAAAAAACAGCTTTAACCTATGCTGCAAATAATCAAATTCACGACAAAGAGATGCAAAGACATTACTTATTTCGGCATTAGGAATCACCCGTGGTTCACGTTTCGATTTCTCTATATGCTCTATTTCATGAAGGACATATTCCAATTGTTCTACTTCTTCTTCTGTTTTCCGCATTGTACATTTCATTTGTTCCAGTTTCTCCTTTTGATGAATGCACTGTTCCCGTTTGCGCTGTAAACGTTCTTCTATTACTTTTTTTCCTTGTGATATCATAAAATTTAATTATATACTATTAGTAATACATTGCCGTCAATTAGCGGCTAAAAAAGCCTTTATAAAATCTAATTTCATTTGCAAAGATAGAGAAGATTGTTTAAATAATTAGATTTTTAATTAAAAATATTATTAATAATAGCACTTTTAAATTACCAGTACATCAAAAAAAAGCTTTTTCAGGCAAATTGACAAATTATACCTTTGCCGAAAATTAAATATAGCGAACAATGAAAGTCGAGGATGAAGATATAATGTATTTTAATACATTCTTTTTTTATTATATATATTAGTGGGCCAAAGAGAGGTCGAAGCATAAAATACCATATACTCCCCCTATCTTCTACCACGACGTTTGAGAGTAATCAAAAAAGGTCGCTCAAGGAGGTCCTAAAATGTACCTCCCAAGACGACTGAAATATTTTATATGTATTAAATAAGTAAACTTATGATTAAATCAACAGCAGAAATGCTAAAGAAGGGATATCTCCTTTTCCCTAAAGTATTGTTTGAGGAGCAAATGAAAAAGACAAAAGGTGCGACAGGATACTTCGACGCCTTCATCCTCGTGCTAACTCACGTCAATTACAGCACAACAGAATGTACTGTGAAACATTACACTTTTGAATGTCGGCGGGGCGAATCGGTTATATCCATTGCTCATTGGGCGAAATTATTTGGTTGGAAACGTAGCCGGACACGATATTTCTTCAATAAAATGTATGAAGAAGGGATTATAGAAAGAGTTATTAATCCGTATATCACTCACATACGTATCCCCAGTTATGATCTGCTTGTAGGACAGAAACGTCGCGAGAATGCCCACGAAGAAGCAAATGGAGTTACTTTCGAAGTATTCTGGGCTAAATATCATGAAGTAACTCAAAAGCCGAAAACCAATATCGGCCGGGCACGCCGGGAATGGAAGAAATTGTCTCCCCACGAACGCAGCCTGAGCTTGAAGAATATTGATGAATATTATGACAATCTGACAGATACAAAGTACTGTATGCAGGCTAGTACATATCTATCCGACAAAGCATTCCTGAATGAATATGATTATTAGTAAAGAAAATGAGTGAAATTATAAATCCACAGGATGCCGAACTTGAGGAAATCATACTTGGCAGTTGCCTGATTGAAAGCAAAGCAATCACATTGATTGCAGATATACTACGACCGGAAGCTTTTTATAATGAAAAAAATCTGGAGATTTACGCTACGTTACAAAGTATGTATCGCAACGGACAGAAAATAGATATCATAACAGTCAAAGAAGAACTTGCCCGACGCGGCAAACTTGAATTCATCGGAGGACCTTACACGCTGGCACACATCAGCGGGCGTGTAGCTTCCAGTGCTCACCTCGAATATCATGCACGGATTCTTAAACAGAAATATATCCGTCGTGAAACGATTCTGGGATTCCACAAGCTTCTGGCGTTGGCTGCCGACGAAACCACCGATATAGACGATACATTGGCAGACGCTCATACCCTCCTTGACCGACTGGAAAATGAATGTGGAACTACCGAACATCTACGCTCCATGTTACAACTGATGGATGATACGATTAAACAAATAGAAGCGCGCATCAGCTCCAACAAGAATGGTATAACGGGGCTTCCTACCGGATTCTCCGATCTTGATCGCCTGACATGCGGCTGGCAACCAGGTGACGAGGTAGTCATTGCTGCCCGTCCTGCAGTAGGTAAAACGTCATTCGCCCTGCACCTGGCGCGTGCCGCCGCTTCTGCCGGTTATCACATAGCTATATTCAGTCTCGAGATGCTAGGAGAACGTTTGGGTGACCGCTGGTTACTGGCTGCTACCACCAATGTCAACCCCGACAATGTACGCAGCGGCCAACTTACACCCAGTGAACAGAGGCAACTGCACGAAGCAGCAGCTGAGTTGTCCCGTCTACCTATTCACATTGATGATAACCCGTCAGTGAGTATGGATTACGTTCGTTCTTCCGCCAAACTGCTACAAAGCAAAGGTGAATGCGACGGTGTCATCATTGACTACCTGCAATTATGTGACATGAAAAGTGATCGGAACAACCGCAACCGCGAGCAGGAAGTAGCCCAAGCCAGCCGTAAAGCCAAAATGCTGGCAAAAGAACTAAATATTCCCGTCATACTACTCAGCCAATTAAACCGTAATGTAGAAGGGCGTCCTGACAGTCGTCCTAGTTTGAGCGACCTGCGGGAAAGCGGAGCTATCGAACAAGACGCTGATCTGGTATTGATGCTTTCACGCCCTGCTCTTTCCGGACGTGACACAGACCGTAAAAGTACGTATCCAACTGAAGGACTGGGAGTGATAGATATTGTCAAACACCGCAACGGTACGACAAAAGAACTTTATTTCAGACATGACCCGAGTATGACAAAACTGGAGGACTACGTGCCCGGCATAGCCTGGATGAAAAAGAATACGACTGCCTGACCTGTTTCAACCGACCGTTTGACTTATATAAATCGAGCGGTCAATTCAACGTAAACGACTGTATGTTTACACTAAAACGACCGCTCCTTATTAAGAAAAGAAGCGGTCGTTTTCATTTAAAAGAGCAGTCATTTTACATCCGCATGTTCATGCATGAAAACGTATCCGTCCGGTTCCCCCAAATAACGTACGATAAGCCTGACTTCCCGCGCACTGAACATTTTCATTTTCGGATGAAAATCTCCTGCCATAAGTTCCTCCATTAAGGGCATACAATTACGCATCCAACGACGGAGCTTTGCTACAGATACGGGATTACTCAAATTCGGGAAATACATTCTCGCCAACTCAATCTTATCATAGCATCTCACATAAAATTTTACTTCTTCCATTTTATCCTACTTATTCTGTTATTAATGATATAAAGATAGTGTTTTTTACATACCTCAGCAAGTATTTAGTCAAATAAAATAACCACCGTTCAATAACGTTCACTGACGTTCATCACCCATTCTCAATATGGTATCTTTGCGGTGTAATCGATTACAGAGATATGATTTAAGAATTAAGAATCAATTAAAAAAGAAAGATTTATGGCACAGAAGTATGTCGTAGTAGAACGTAAAAATCCGTTAAAGCCACAAGAGCCGGCCAAGTTTTATGCAATGGCTCGTAGCAATCGCAGAGTGGATACAGACGAAGTTATCAGTCGTGTATCAGAGCGTTCCTCTTATTCTATCGGTGAGTTGAAAGGATGTATTACTGAGTTTCTGTTGGAAATGAAGAATCAGTTGTCATTGGGTAATATCGTCCTGCTTGGCGATATGGGGAGTTTCCGTGTAACGATTGTTACTGGTAATGCCAGCGAAACGGCAGAGAAATTCAAGGCGGCCACCTGTATCAAAATTTCCCGTGTCCGTTTTCATCCAGGAAGCATGCTTCTGGACATGTGTAAGGCAATGAAATATACACAAGTAAAGAAAGGTGAAGGAAGTGAAGGTGACGACGTTGTAGTACCTGATCCGGATGAAGACAAAGGACAAACACCGGACCCGAGCATATAAAATAACACGATATTTATGCTTCACAGAGTTGCCGGTTTAATGCTGGCAACTCACAAGTCAACTCTATTTTTATAATCTCATTTTTATTTTCAATTATTTAAAATCAAAAGTCATGAAAAAATCAGTTTGGAAACAAATTTTACAAATCTTTATCACGGTAGCCACTTCAATCATCTCTGCCTTGGGGGTAACCTCTTGTGTAGCCCATATCTAAACGAACGAATAAGATGAAAGAGTTAAAAGAATTTTCTTCAGAAGAAGAATATGTGCCACGAAGCATTCAATATATTGTAGTACATTGCAGCGCTACGCGTGCCAACATCCCCTTTACAGAAGAACAATTACTCAAATGCCATTTGCAACGTGGTTTCAAATGCATCGGATATCATTTTTATATCACCAGGGACGGAGAACTTCATCACTGCCGTCCGGTATCAGAGCCGGGTGCGCATGTGCGAGGCTTTAACCGGCACAGCATAGGCATTTGCTATGAAGGCGGACTGGATGAAAATGGATACCCGGCAGACACTAGGACCCAGGCGCAGCGTTTCACACTACTCGATCTGTTAACTATACTCAGGCATCAGTATCCGAAAGCACAAATCCTGGGGCATTATCAACTTAGTGCTTCGATTCATAAAGCCTGTCCTTGTTTTGACTGTCGAAAAGAATATGCAGAATTATAAAAAATATCAACGATCTTCACAGACAGTCGATATAGTGGAAAATTTGCATCAGTCATTATCCTGATGCGAGGGTGTGGTCAAGAAATATATCACTATATAGTTTCCTAACCAGCATAGCTTCAAATATCTAAACAGCTACGGGAAATAGTACTTCACTGCCTCCCATAGCTGTTTTATCTTTATTTTTCCTGCCCATAACCATAGCCATACCCATACCGTTTGCCATAGCCGTAATGTTTGCTATACTTACCATAGCCATAATAATAGCCATATTTTCTTTTCTTCAGGTCTACTCCATTAATAATAGTACAAAGATTAGGCAACTTCTGTTCATGAGACAACTCATTGATCAGTGTATATTCCGCTTTATGAGTATAGTCGGCACGACATACGTATACCGACAAATCAGCCACACGCCCTATCAATAAAGTATCGGTAACCATACCGACAGGAGCTGTATCCAGGATTACATAATCAAAATTGTTCTTGAGCATATCAATAGCTTTATCCAAGCCATCACGAGCCAACAATTCCGTCGGATTAGGAGGAACGGTTCCGCCCGGAAGAATAAACAGGTTCTTATTCACATCGGACGGTTGCACAAGACTCATCAGATCCATTTCCGGATTGGACAGATATTGAGTTATACCTTTCTCCTTGCTCGAAAGACTAAAAACCTTGTTCAATCCCGGCTTACGGATATCAAGACCTACAATCACAACTTTCTTCCCCAAAAGAGACAGGCTGATAGCCAGATTAGCCGAAGTGAAAGATTTACCTTCACCGCTGACCGTTGAAGTCACAAGGATTACTTTCCTGTCATTCTGAAGCATAAACTGGATATTCGTCCGGATGTTACGGAAAGTTTCGCTCATCAGGTTATTCTGGTTCTCGAATACGGCGATAGAACCGTCTTTGGCGTTCTTCTCATTAGTCAATGGGATATCACCAACAATCGGAACACTCGTCAGTTTCTCCACATCCGCATGTCCTTCGACCCTGAACTTCGTCAGGTCAACCAGGAAGATAACGGCAACAGGGATCACAAATCCCAAGACCAATGCAACCAAATAAATAATACCGCGCTTGGGAAATACCGGAATATCATCAGCGATTGCTTCATCTATTATCTTCGCATTATTGGCAGTGGCAGCCAGCATGATGGCATTCTCTTCACGCTTCTGCAACAACATCAAGTACAATCCGGCCTTTATTTCCTGCTGACGGGCGATACTCACATACCGGCGTTCCTGCCCCGGAGCGTCACTGATACGACGCATATAGCGTTTGGCTTCGCGGTCCAGATCAGCTTTGGTTATAAACAGCCCTTGGAGCGTGCCTTCAATGGTAGCCTGCACATTCGCCTTCGTCGCACGGATACTGGTATCCAAATTGACGATAGCCGGATTGCTCTCAGTAGAAGTGCGGAGCAGACGCTTACGTTCAATGAGCATCTCATTATAACGGTCGATCTGCGTGGCAAGGGCCGCGTCCTTCAAGCCGACATTGCTCGGTAACACTTCATATTCACTATGACTTAAATACCTCTTCAAATCCTCCACCAGGCTGATCTGAGTACGGTTTTCCACCTGCTTCTTCTCATATTCGGCATTACCGGATAAAGCGATTTGCGCGTCACTGCTCAAATCCGTTATTCCCGCATCACGCTTGAAAGTTTCCAGGTCAGCTTCCGTGCTCCCCAGTTCCTTTGAGATAATGCCAATGCGTTCATCGATAAACTCCGCCGTTTTCTGCGCAATCTCATTCTTGTCATTATTCGTGTTGCGATTATACATCTCCAGCAACTGATTGATAAAATCCTGTCCGCGACGCAAGCTGGAATTCTTCAAGGAAACCGTTACCACAGAAGTCGTTTGCGAGGTAGGTACGATAACTAAATTTCCACAATATCCTCTTGCCACATTCATGGGACAGCTAATGGTAGCTGTGATATGCCGTGCGCCCTGAACTGAAGAAGCCCCCTCCACAGGGATAGAATCAGTAACCTGAAAGAAAGAAATCGTTCCCCGGTCAGTAGGAAGAATGGCAGGCAACTTTTCGAAATGTTTCTGAATTTCCCTATCATCCATTTTCACGTTCACATCCAAACTGCCCTGTGGCTGTACCACCATTTCAACAACAATGTCTTTTTTCAGCTTTTCCGCTTCTTGCGGAGTCATGTTTACCTGCACCGGAGAAGTCTTGTACAACTCTTTCGAAGGGATGAGATCTTCATCCTTATAAGTCACATAGAGATTCAGATAATTGACAACTTCTTTTACAAGCGTCTTGGAACGCAGCACCTCTATTTCGTTATCTATACTTTGCGAAGAAGTGATTAATCCGCTAAGGCCCAGTTCATCCAAACCGCCCACATTATTTGAGGCTCCTCCTTTCTTATCATCCTTTATCAGAACCGTAGCCGAAATGTTATATACAGGAGTAGCAACATACAAATAAACATAGGCGGCAATCAAACAAGCCACCACCGTTCCTACGAACCAAGGCCAGTGGATCAAGCATTTGAAAAGCAGTTCCTTAATATCTATTTCCATATCCTCCGCTTCGCGCAATTTCTCGTTTGGTAGTTCCTCTTTCATTGTTCCGGTATTATCTTAAAATGTTATACAATAGACTGGCAATGGAAATCAGGATAGAAGTGGCGGAGAACCACAGGCTGGTACTGCTTCCGATGTCCGAATTACGGGCCTTGGCCTTGTTGGGAGTGACATAAATAATATCATTCTGTTGTAACCAGTAGTAAGGTGAAAGAATCGTCTCTGCCTTGTTCAAATCCAAGGTTACAATCTCCTGTCTGCCGTTAGCGTCCTCCCTTATTAATTTAATGTCATCACGCAGTCCATATACGGTCATATCTCCTGCCATGGCCAATGCTTCCAATAAGTTTACTTTCTCATTCGAGATAGTAAAAGTGCCGGGACGGGCAACTTCGCCGATCACTGAAATCTTATAATTCACCATGCGGACAGTCACGATAGGAATTTCCTTTATATAAGGCTTCAACTTTTCTACAATCATTTGTTCCGTTGCCTTCTTTGTCAACCCTCCCACATGGAGTTCACCCAATACCGGGAAGTTTATCTTTCCTTCATTATCCACCAGATATTGCTGCAGAACCGGCTGAGCGGTTGTATAGTTCGAAGCAACATTACCCTGTGTAGCAACTGTCAGATTGAAAGGAGCTGCCAATTCAGGACTGGTACATGACACCACAATGGTCAACAAGTCTTTAGGCATTATCTTCGCATCATACAGCTGTTCGTTCTGAACTCCATGCGATACGGCCTCTGCATCCTGCAGATAGGGTACTTTTTTATAAGACTGACAACCAGTCATCACAAAAGCCAGCAATACAATTAAAAAGAATTTATTCATCTTATTTTTACTGTTATTTATTAGAATTTCTTACCGAAAACAATACAGATAAAGGTCTTTATTAATATTTTAAAATCAAACCACCAAGAACGTCGTTCCAAATAGAACAAATCATATCTCAGTCGACGTAACATTTTATCAAGACTATCTGTATAGCCATTGTACAGAGTTGCATAAGAAGTTACTCCCGGACGAATCTGATAAAGAAACCGATAACGAGAATCATGTTCCATGATTTGGTCAATATAAAATTTACGTTCCGGACGGGGACCTATAAATGCCATATCTCCAATAAATACATTGTACAACTGCGGTAATTCATCTAAATGATGCTCTCGTAAGAATTTACCGATCTTAGTCAATCGGCTATCTTTTCCTCCTTTATACAAAGCCGGTCCCATTTTCTCCGCATCCAATCTCATACTCCGAAATTTGTAAATGTAAAAAGGTCGACCGAAACGACCGATTCTCTCTTGTTTAAATAATGCCGGTCCCCCATCCTCATGTTTGACTGCAATGTAACAAACTAAAAACAAAGGAGAAAAAATAATTAACGCTATTCCTGCCAGCAAACAATCAACTATTCGTTTCACATTACGTTCAAATGCGTTCATCCCATCAGAAATGAATCCTTCATCTTTTTCCATAAAATACAATTTACTTTTTATTACTCTCCCAATTATTTAACCCCAATTTGCATTTTATCAAATCAATTGCTTTAGGCAGCAAACGATATATAGGATAAAAAATAGACACACTCAGTCCATGTTTACGGAAAGCTTTATAAATATTCTTATTTCCCCTCAGAATATTTTTTATATTGCCTGTGCTCTCCCCACCCATACGCATTCTTATCATATATCGGTCCAGATATTTAGTTCGTATGTGTACTTTTTCTATCAATCGCAACATCAATTCAAAATCAGCAGATACATCAAAAGAAAGATCAAACCCTCCATACTGTTGATAAATCTCACGTCGCACATAAAAGGTAGGATGAGCAGGACACCAGCCATATTTAAAACTTACATAAGGACTTCCTTTCCAAATACGGACAATTTGGTTTACATCGGTTGATTGAACGAAATAAAGATTAGCATAAATTGCATCTGTATTCGTATCGAATGCTGAAACTATATCTTCAGCTACCTTTTTGTCTATAAATAAATCATCCGAATTCAGAAAGCCGACAACATTTCCGGTAGCCATTAGAATCCCTTTGTTCATCGCATCATATATACCTTTGTCCGGTTCACTTATATAATGGAGTTTTCCTTCAAATTTAGGCTCATAGTATTTAATGATATCAAGTGTACTATCTGTTGAACCTCCGTCGATAATTAAATATTCGATGTCATCATAATCTTGATTGAGAATACTTTCAATAGTATATCGTAATGTTTGCTCACTATTGAAGGTTACAGTTATAATTGAGATTTTCATGTATAAAATTTATTTATGTAATGAATTCATAAGCTCATTATATAAACTCATATATTCCTTGTAGCGGTCATTTTTATTGTACAATTCAATTGCTCTTTTTCTACATTGCCCCTCCTCTATTATCCTATCTTCACAAATTTGTCTCACTGATTGGGTTAATATTTCTACATCTCCAGTTGGAACAATTATACCTGTCTTTTCATCTATAGCTTCTATACTACCACCAGTCTGATATGTGATTACCGGAGTATCACAAGCGAGCGCTTCCAGATTCGTTGTAGGAAAATTATCTTCCCATGTAGGATTGACAAACACATTTGCCACTGAATAATATTCCGCCAATTCTTTCACACTATTTGTTCTTGATATACCAACGATACCTTGTGGCAGTTCCTGAATCTGTTTTTGCGTTAACCCGATCAGTACCATAGCATACTCTTGAATAGATAGCTTCCTCCGTAAGGCTACAAAATCAGCTAATCCTTTTCTGGCACTCCATACACTGGCCACTCCTATCAACATATAGCGTTGTATAACCCCAATGCGTCTCCTTAGTTGCAATGTATTACCTTGTGGAGAAAACGTCATTAGATCCACACCATTGTAAATTCGGCGTATTGAATACTCTTTCATGAAAGAAAAACGAAGTAACCCGGCAAGCCAATCAGAAACAGGAACCAGTATTAAGTTCGGAATAGACGTATATACCATTTTTTTTATCTTATAATTCCTATGGCTCCTGTCACATAACCATGACGTCGGATAACTTAATTTCTGTGGACAATGCTTGCAACCGACCTTCCATTTATCACAGCCTATAAAGATAAAATGTGCGCAATGTCCAGTAAAAGTCCAGCAATCATGTAATGTCCATACTATCGGAATACCAGCATCTTTTAAGAAGTCAAATAGTAGTGCATAATTCAAGAAATATCCATGAATATTATGCAGATGAACAATATCCGGTTTTATATCCCTAATACGATCTATTAATTTTCTCGTCGCTTTGTTCGAATTAAGTCCATGATTATCCAACAGTCTAGATATTAGAGCATGCCGATACATATCTACCTTATTTCCTATACGAATAAGTTTCGACTGACTCTTGGGTTTTCCACGACCATAAGCAATATAGCTTTTCCATCCGCATTTTATAGCCATCTGACCGATTTCTTCCGCAATTCGACCTGTCGATCCCCAATTGGCAACCACATTAATCTGAAAAAGAGTGGGCATAATACTTTTTGCTTGTATAATGATTATAATATTGTCCGAGAAGTTAGTTCATCATTCAAATAGATGATAATACCTATTATAAAGGGTGCAAGTGCAGTCATGAAAGTAACAGCATTAAGCATCACAGATAAATATAAAAATAAGCAAAACATTGAGCTTGGATTTCTATGTTGAAGAATATAAAAATTCTTCATAATCACATGCAACGGTAGAAACGCTATAACCCCCAGTTCAAAAAATAATGCCCCGATTCCGCTCATAATGCGGTGATAACGTTCAATATTAAAATAACTAATGAAAAGGTTATGATACATACCACTGGAACGAATATCTGACACATTTTGAGCAAAAGCATCAAAACCGTGAGGTATCCCCCAATTTCTTAAAAAGCCATATAAAGAAAAAAAAGCATGATTAAAGCGTTCGTTCACACTTGCATCCGTAGCCAAGAACAACATTGGATCTCTCTGTAAAATAATAAGCAATTTTCCTATTCTATAGGGTGCTAATAAAGAAAGGTCTATCGCAAAAAAGACAACTATACATCCTATTATCCCCATTAAAAGTAAGATATACCTATCGCGATGTGTATTTGAACAAAACACTTGATAAACAATATAAGCAACAAGAGAAATAGTAATGACAAAAATACAGGCAGAGGATCGGGATATTACAAATATTTGAAATAAACACGCAAGAAGAATCCATTTATAATATTTTTCATTGCGAAAACACAACTGGTTTATTATAGCTAGAAACACACAAATAATACCATAAAAGGTAGGTTCAGGAGCTAAAGATGTAACTCCTCTTCCACTTTCTATTAAGTCAGAAATTGATTGTTCTCTATAAAGAATAAATTGGAGGAAACTTGCATCTATTAATAATTGTACACTTCCAACTAATAACCAAAAGCTCACAGCAAAAACAAAAAATAGATATGGTATTCCGCCAGTCGATTTAAGACTGATATATGCTACATAAGGAATAAGAAATAAACTAATATACCCTCCAAACAATCGAATACTTTGTAATTTTATTGGATAATTGATAAAAAGAATTATCAAAGCACCTAAGAAAGTCAGCAATAAAAGAAACAATGACTTATTTATTTTTCCTCCGCTCTTTTGTGAACAGAATAAAATAATAGCCACAATCAGTGCATTAGGTTGACTGTCAGTATTAAAAGGTAATATTTGAACATAGGGAAATAAACAAAAAAAATAAAAAATATATATGAGATATTTCATTATAATATCATTATTCAGAAAGGACTGTAAGCACTCAATTTAGGGCGCCCCCCTTTGAAAGGGCACTTTCAAGTGCTCTAAACTGAGTTGAGTTAAAAATTTGTTCTATATTTAACATTGGCCCGTAGCCAAAGCAATCTTGTCAGGAACCATATTAACATAGTCCCTGCACCCGTTTAAGATTTTTTTGAAAAAAGTTCCGATGAAGTCCCATGCCAAACTTCCATGAAGCTTCACCGTACTTATCACGCTGTGATAAGTAGCGGCCATCTCAGCTCCTACGTCACTGCCATAATGCAAGGAATTGTTCCGCTGAGTGGTTAGTTTCCGGATAGTCCGCTCAGCAAGGTTGTTATCTATCGGTAGTTCCCCATCATCCAGGAAAGAAAACAGCTCTTTCCAAAATTTATTCAGATAATTGAGCGCTTCTGTGTAGTACGGACTTCGGAACTCAGTCTCCTTTGCCAGTTCACTATCCATCCCGCTGCGTGTCCTTATCACGATTTCCTTGGTTTCTAAGCCTTGTCTTTCACGAAGCCTTTCTTCAGGAGTAAGACCGGATTCATCCAAGTACTTCTTGCCTTTTTTCAACCGGTTGCGCAAGGTGTTGGCAGATATGGTCATCCTCATATCAGTCAGCCATTGATGTAAAAGTCCGAAAGTCACATTCTTTACATAAACCTCATAGGCAATGGTCTGCAAGAACTCCGGAGTCACCGTCGTACCTTCAAAACGGGTCACAACCTCAGGATGACCGTCACTAGGGAAATAGCCCCATTTAGGTTTACGACCGGATTCCACATAATGAACCATTTCAAAAAGTTCCTCCACTAGAATGGTCTTCAGACTGAATACCGGCACGGAGCGCCGTTCAATGATACGACCGAGGACATCAGGACGATTGGGCAGGTCACGTTCTTTCCCGGCATTCTCCGAAGAAGAACCGCACTGGTTGTTATCAACCGAATCGGTACTAAGAGTTGCTTCAATACCGTCAAAAACGTCCTTCTCATTGCCACGGTCAGGTTCAGGATTCTCGGGAGTACCTGAAGCCGTTTGCTTTCTGACTTTCTGACGTCTGTCACCGAAAAGTTCCTGATCCGCATAGTCTAGCTTCTCCTGAAGAGACTTTAGCTTACGTTCAGCGGATTTACGAAGTTTGCGCTCTTCTGATAACCGGCCCAACAAATCAGACTGCAGAGCTTTCAATGAAGACAACTGTTCCTCAAGCTCCTTTTGCCTGGCCATGAAATCTTCAAGAACAAGCTGCATAGCCTTCTGCGTAAGAAGGTCTTCCTGGTGCTGTTCTGCCAGGTATTGGATATACCGGTCTTTTTGATCATCTGCCATACCTTCACTATAATTTACAGGAGTGAGCGAGTAGGTTTCCCTACTCAGTAGCTCCCGCTTGGATTCAATTATATGTTGCACATCCTTAAACCTTTGATTTACAACACCAAAGACAGCAAAATAATTACAAAACTGCAACTATTATTTTTCGAGTGTCCTTAAACCATTTCTGTAATATGTTATGGGGAACTTTATTCCTCAAACAAAAGGACTGGAGAGATTCTCCATGGGGAAAGGCCTCGCTTTGGTACTGAAAGTAAAATCTTTCAAGATCTTCGCTACTATACATAATTTTTAAAATTTAATGTTCGCAACGAAGATATACCTTTCTATTTTGAGCCATTAATTGAGTGCTTACAAAATATACAACATGATAAATTAAAGTATTAAGATTTACTCTCATAAAATCTTAGTAGTTACATATTTCTTCACCGTTCGATATATAAGAATAAGAATATCTTTAACAGTTAATAAAAAAGAAGAATTTCCATGAGAAATCCGTAGTCTTTTACGCTCCTCTATTTGTCTCTTATCAAAGTTACTACTAATACCACTCATTCTAAAATGAGCAATGGTTTCATCACAATAGCAGAAAGAACATCCATTCTCATAAAGCCGCAACATCATATCCCAATCAGCTGAGATTTTATATTCAATATTAAAAAGACCATATTTTTTATATGCATCTGATTTCACGAAGGTAGAAGGATGAAAAATAGACATTTGCTTCTTTAATGTAGACAGGTCTCTCGCTGGCTTTACAAGCTCTGGAATTTCTTTTTCACACATCATATTCCCATATATAATAATGGGATCTTCTTTTATTTTTGAAACAATCTTTTCAATAGCATCAAGTTCATACCAATCATCTGAATTAATTATACCAATATAATCTCCTTTTGCATACGATATTCCTTTATTCATCGCATCATAAATTCCCATATCAGGCTCGCTTATCCAAAAAGAGATTTTATCTTGATATCTTTTTATTATTTCAACTGTACCATCTCTACTTCCCCCATCTATAATAATATACTCTATATTAGGATACGTTTGTTTAGTCACACTCTGAATAGTCTGTTCTATAGTATCAGCAGAATTATATGATACCGTAACAATAGAAACTAAAGGTTGCAGTATTAAATGATACGCATTATATTTATCAATCATATAGCCAACTGTAAGTACTCAATTTAGGACATCCCCCTTTGAAAGGGCACTTTCAAGTGCCCTAAACTGAGTTGAGTTAAAAATTTGTTTTATATTTAACATTGGGCTGCAGCCAAAGCAATCTTGTCAGGAACCATATTAACATAGTCCCTGCACCCGTTCAAGATTTTTTTGAAAAAAGTTCCGATGAAGTCCCATGCCGAACTTCCATGAAGTTTCACCGTGCTTATCACGCTATGATAAATGGCGGCCATCTCAGCTCCGACGTCACTGCCATAATGCAAGGAATTGTTCCGCTGAGTGGTCAATTTACGGATAGTCCGTTCTGTAAGGTTGTTATCTATCGGCGACTCCCATCATCCAGAAAGGAAAACAGCTCTTTCCAAAATTTATTCAGATAATTGATCGCTTCCATGTAGTACGGACTTCGGAACTCAGTCTCCTTTGCCAGTTCACTATCCAGCCCGTATCCTTATCACGGTTTCCTTGGTTTCTAAGCCTTGTCTTTCACGAAGCCTTTCTTCAGAAGTAAGACCGGATTCATCCAAGTATTTCTTGCCTTTCCTCAGCCAGTTGTGCAAGGTGTTGGCAGATATGGTCATCCCCATATCAGTCAGCCATTGATGCAAAAGACCGGAAGTCACATTCTTTAGAATCGATACTAAGAGTCGCTTCAGTACCGTCAAAACAGTCTTTCTCATTGCCACGGTCAAGTTCAGGATTCTCGGGAATACCTGAAGCCTTTTGCTTTCTGACTTTCTGACGTCTGTCACCGAAAAGTTCCTGATTCGCATAGTCTAGCTTCTCCTGAAGAGACTTTAGCTTACGTTCAGCGGATTTACGAAGTTTGCGCTCTTCTGATAACCGGCCCAACAAATCAGACTGCAGAGCTTTCAATGAAGACAACTGTTCCTCAAGCTCCTTTTGCCTGGCCATGAAATCTTCAAGAACAAGCTGCATAGCCTTCTGCGTAAGAAGGTCTTCCTGGTGCTGTTCTGCCAGGTATTGGATATACCGGTCTTTTTGATCATCTGCCATACCTTCACTATAATTTACAGGAGTGAGCGAGTAGGTTTCCCTACTCAGTAGCTCCCGCTTGGATTCAATTATATGTTGCACATCCTTAAACCTTTGATTTACAACACTAAAGACAGCAAAATAATTACAAAACTGCAAGAAATAAAACATCTTAATTATCTGACTTTTAATATTTTAACTATAGGATTTTCAAGTATCAAAACCACATCTTTCCAATCTATACGGTAAAGGGTACCAGAACCTTTACGCTCCACTTTCAGGAATTGGTAACCTGACACAAACTTCTTTTCAAACAGACTGTAAGAACGGTTATCAAATGAAAACAAACGAACTATCCGGCAATTCCGTGACATCACAAGAAAGACATCGCCATTACAGGGTTCACGATGAAGACGCTCACGGATGATAGACAACACACGGCTGTGTTTACAACGCATATCGGTAAAGTCACGGATATAAAAGAAATGGTTCAGACCGGTGACACTCAGCATAGACCCTCCAACTTCTCTATCATAAGGACCAGCTCCAGATAGCTTAAATTCTTTTGGGATAAATGTAAACCGGTACTCATACGCACCTCAACCCAGATACGAACTGGATTGTCTGACTTCTCAGACGATGGAGGAAGAGAAACCGGCATAGACGATTCCTCATTCTCTTCAGAGGGAACGCCGGCAACTTGAACTGCAACTATTTTTTTGAGTGTCCTTATACCACTTATAGAACACGTTATGGGGAACTTTATTCCTCAAACAGAAGAACTGCAGAGATTCTCCATGAAGCAAAGCTTCGCTTTGGTACTGAAAGTAAGACCTTTCAAGATCTTCGCTACTATACATAATTTTTTAAAATTTGATTCGCAGTGAAGGTATACCTTTCAATTTTGAGCCATTATTTGAGTGCTTACCAGATGCCCCTAATCATATATTATTTCACTCGATGAATGGGCAATAGGTCGTATATTAGATCTAAATAGTATGTTTTATAGAATAGAAAAACAAAAACAAAAGTACCTACACAAGCTGAAACAAACACTCTCATATATATAGAATCATTTTTTAGAAAATAGTTAATTACTAACATACAAGATAACATTATGACACAGCGCATATATATTGGAAATACATCTTTAAACTGCTCTTTTAATGGATAATTGATAGGTCGTCCACAGAAATAAAGATTTAAAAACAATAATGCAATAGCATAAAACGCATTACCACATACAAAAATTATAATATCAAAATGAACAGTCACATACAAGATCAAAATCATTAAAAAACGTCTTGCGATTTCCAGATTCAATAATACTTTACTCTTATTTTTAACAAGTAATATATTTTGATTTATAGAATGTAATGGATATAAACTTCCATTAATACAAAGAATGAAAAAAAAAGTTCCAGCAACTCTCCAAACCTTATCCCCCATCACTATTTCGAAAAAATCTAAAGAGATACCCATAAAAAAAAACTGTATTGAAGCGACAAAAAATACAGTTATCATTATAATCTTGCGATACGCTTCCTTCACATCAGCATTAGAATTATTTATTTTAGATAAAATAGGATATGTCACACGTTGAATTACTTCCGTAGAACTCCCAGACAGAGACATACGTATTCTATCAGCTTGACTATAATAACCTAAATCTATCGTTGAATAAACGCGACCTATTATAAGCAAATAAATATTACTAAAGATATTACCTATAAGTCCGACAAACAAAAGATTAGTCGCAAAGTTTAAATATTTCCTAATACTTGCTAAAGAGAATAAGAATTTTGGATACCATTTAGACTGTATCCAAAGAAAAATGGACCTAAAGCCATATAAAAAAATATTCTGAAAAACTAGTGCCCAAACATTCCGATATAGTACTGCCCAAATAATTGCTAAAATACATGACAAAATAGAAGAACAAAGAGATACGACAAATATTTTCTTGAAATCTACTTTACGAATGAGTATAGTATTCTGTATCACTGCAAAAGCATTCAAAGGAATCACTAAAAAAGTAACTCTAGCAATATCCTTCAAAGAGGGTTCTTTATAGAAATCAGCTATAAACCCAGAGCTAACGAATAATAAAAGATAAACAACTAAAGACAAGAACAAATTTAAATAAAAAACAGAAGAATACTCCAAATCAGAAACTTCTTTTTCTCGTATTAAAGCTTGACCAAATCCAGAATCCATAATTGTATTCCCAATCACTGTAAAAACAATCAGTAATCCTATCAATCCAAAATCAGAGGGAGTTAAAAATCTAGCCACAATAAAGGTGCATATAACCTGAAGACCCATAACAGAAAATCGTTCCAAAGCCCCAAACATAGTACCGCGGATAGTATCTTCTTTTAAATTATTTTTCTCCCTCATTATCTCTGTTTATTTTTCATTTTCTGTTCACATTCTGCCTCTAAATCTTCTTCATAAGCATGAGTCATAGTCACCCCAGTATCTATTACTTTTGCTGGGTTCCCTGTAATCAATAGATTCTCACCTTTTCGCATATATGATCCAAAGACTTTACTCCATGAAGAAATTACACTACCATTTGGAATTTTAGTCCCCTTACCAATGTTAACATGATTACCAATAAACACTTTGTCCCCTATAAATACCTTTTTCTTTTTAGGATAAAGTTCACCGCTGGACACATCAATCAAAAAATGAAAATCTGTATCGAAGATTTCACAGTCCCAGGAACAACCAGAATTAAAGCCTATTTCTATAGATTCCTCACTAGCAATAATAGAACGTGCTCCAATTGTATTATTCCCTTTAAATGTAATGTTAGCATCTTTGAATATCCATAATTTAGCACCTGGATGTATTTTAGCATATCCTTGAAATTCCAGACTTCCTTTATTGGTTATATATGTTTTATCAGAATTACTTTCAATATCTTCTATTTTATGGACTCCAAATGAAAGCATAAAAGGATGTATTTCATCTATATTCAAAATAATATTCCCATTCCCTCTAAATCTCACATTCCAACCAATAACTAAAGGTAATTTAAGAGCTTGCCTAAATGAAAAGAAATAGAAGTTATAATATAAAGTCTTTAAAAGGTTCACACGCTTAAGATAGAAAAAAATTGTTCGTATACCTTTTAATATATCGAATAAACAAGGAGTCTCTTTGACATTTTTTATGAACCAGCTTCTTATACTATTTCCCATTTTATTTATTTAATTTTACAATCTATATTTTGAATTCTGACACGATCGTAGTAAAAACATTCTTTATGTCCTGGATAGACCACAAAGTTTCCTTGACTTAAGATTTCTTTCATTCTCGTTAACGAAACATTATAATCTTTCAAATTACCCCCTTTCAGTTTTAATATCACTTTCTCGTCCGGTATCAACATATCCCCTGAGAAGAAAGAATTCTCCACCCAAAAGCACATGGAACCTAATGAATGCCCAGGAGTCAGGAGGAAATAGAATTCAAATCCTATTAGTTGAAATGCAGTATCTTTCTCTATCACAATATCAGCAGCAGACAACGCAAAACCAATACCATTGTCAGCAGCAAAACGCGAGAGATTCCAACGATCATCCTGTATATTCTTACTACAAACTTCAGAAGCTATAATCTTCACATTCGGATATATTATTCGTAAATGATTACAACCCTCAATATGATCATAATGTTCATGTGTAAGTATTATATATCTAGGATTTAAATTATTTTTCTCGATATAATCTTCTAATTCAATAGGATATTTAGTTCCTGGATCTACTATTACACAATCTACACCTTGACTAAGTATATAGCAATTAGAAGACATAGGTTTATTGATAATGGCAACATTTTTCATCTCAAGGTAACCCCACCATCTATAACCAAACTTATACCAGTTATCCAACAAGATGCATCCGACAAAAGAAATATTATTCCATTTGCTATATCTTCCGGCTTTCCCAAACGTCCCAATGGATAAGACTTAGTATTGATTTCCAATTCTTCTTCACTTAAGCCATAAGCCTTTACCATTTCTGTATTAACCATTCCTGGTTGAATTGAATTTACTCTTATCTTCATAGGAGACAATTCTAAAGCAAGCACTCTCGTCAACGAATTAATTGCACCCTTTGATGCAGCATATAACGTATTTGATACGGTTGCATAAGTAGACGAAATTGATGATAAAAATACAATAGACCCCCCTCTAGCCAATTTTTTCTTTTTTAGAAGATACTTTATTAATAATGCGGGAGAAAAACAATTTATTCTAAACATGTTATCCATTTCTACTCCATCAACATACTTTATCAAACACTTATTATTAATTCCGGCCGAATTGACAACACCATCTATAATGGGTAATGACTCAACAAGAGATTCAATATTATCGTAATTTGTTAAATCTACAATTTTGCACATGTGATTACTCCCTTCAAGCATACTTTTCACTTGATTGAGTCTTTCTTCATTACGTGCAATTAATATAACAGTTGCTCCCATTTTAGCACACAATATGGCAGTCGCCTTCCCAATGCCTGATGATGCCCCAGTAACTAATATAGTTTTCCCAGAAAGTGTAAAAAGTGAATCCATGTATCTATAATGTTAATAATTCAGGAACTACAATCCTATTAGTAGTTATATGCGCTGTACCAAGAGATAAGCCCACTCCAAATCCTGTGAATAAGATATCCAATTCTCTACTTTCTAATTCATTTTTCAAATTAGTAACCATCAGTAAAGGAATACTCGCGCCACTAGTATTACCATATTCCTGTATATTATATGGGGTCTTTTCGGTTGATATTTTTAACTTTTTCCGTATTTTCTCACATATTAATTTATTGGCTTGATGTAGCAATAAATAATCTGAAGTTTCCGGAGTAATTTCAAAATGTTCAAATAAAGCTTTGAATGCTTTAGGAACATATGAGATAGCAAATGAAAAAACTTCCAGTCCATTCATATGTAAGTGCAAATTACTTCTTTTTATACCATCCTCATATTCTCTCATAATAAAAGATTCTGGAGTTACGGGATTTCTGTATCCCCCATCTGGTACAATCAAAAAATCTTTACCAGCACCCTGAGTCATAAGATTAAATTGTAATTTATCAGGATTCTGAGTATTATGTTCCACACATATAGCACTCCCAGCATCACCTGCTATCAAGTAATAACTCTTATCTTCTTCACTTGCATAATAAGATTGAGTGTTACCAACCAGCAATAAACCTTTTTTAATATTTCCAGTTGACAGCATATTGGATATCAATGATAATCCATAAACAAATCCAGAACAGCCTAAATTTACATCGAAAGCCATACAAGAAGTAGATAGCCCCAGCCTATCCTGTATTATACATGCAGTTGCAGGCATTTTATAATCCGGCGTTTGACAGACAAATATCAATATTTCAATTTCCTTCTTATCCCAACCTAATGTATCTATTAACTTCTCCGCTGATTGTAAACAAAGATCAGAAGTACATACACTTCCATCATGTTTAACCCAATGTTTCCTTTCAACGCCAGTAATTTCTATGTACTTCAAGATATCTTCCTTTGGCAATAAGGATAGTTCTTTATTATCCGAAATAGAAGAAGGTACGCAAGCTGAAATTCCTGCGATTCTTACGTTTTTTATATCTAAAAATGCCATATATTAATATGCTCTATTATATATTTATTGCTAATTAGCAACACTCAATTCATAATGTACTACTTAGATTCAACTAAATTATACAGTTCTTCAATTGTTGATACAGATCTTAAATCCGCACCTGTAATTTGTTTATCAAACTCCTCATCAATCATTGAAATAATTGAGAGTCCAGAGAGAGAACTCCATTCATCCAACTGACGATATTTCGTATCAGCAGTAAACTCTGTTATAGGGGTCTCATCAAATTCTTCAGCAAATCTTTTAATAAATTCAGCTAATGTCATAATCGTTATTTTTAAGTTTATAAAATATTTAAATATTCAGTAGCAACTTTAATAGAAGCAACCTTTAAATTTGGACACATACGTATTACTATTTTTTGTAAGGTATCATCAGGTCCTACTTCATAAAATTCAGTTATCCCATCTTTTTCCATATTTCGTATCATCTCTGTCCAACGAACAGGATGAGTAATATGCTTAATTAAGTTATTTTTAATTTCTTCAGGATTAGTATGAGGTAAAGCATCAACACATTGGTATATAGGGATGTATGGTTCATGAAAAGTAGTATTTTTTATAATTTCCCCTAATTCTATCCCTGCTTCTTTCATATAAGGTGAATGAAAACTACCACCGATAAGTAAAGGTACAGCCTTTTTTGCACCTTCCTTTTGGAATGCTTTACAAGCCAATCTAATCCCCTTTTTTGAACCAGTTATAACAACTTGTCCAGGACCATTGTAGTTAGCAAAGTATATTAATTCACCAGTTTCATCTCCAATCTCCTTAATTCGTTTTTCTACATATTCATCACTTAGACCAATTATTGCACCCATACCCGTATTAAACTTTTCACATATCCTTTGCGCAATAGTAGCTCTCTTTAATACAAGATTCAGACCATCCTCAAAACTAATAGTACCATTTAAAACTAAAGCTGCAAACTCTCCCAATGAATGTCCTGCTACTACATCTGGCTTTAGAGTTTTTTGAATAGATGCGGCAACCACTTCATAAAGGAACACAGCTGGCTGAGTATTCTCTGTCTTCATGAGTTCCACTTCAGTACCATAAAACATAACATCAGAAATACGACGTTTGAAATAGTCATTAGCTTGTTCAAATAATTCTCTGGCTTCAGAAAATTCATCATAAAGTTCCTTGCCCATTCCTTGGCATTGACAGCCTTGACCGGGAAATATAAAAGCTTTCAAAATACAAATTAATAAAATATTATTACGATAAAAACACTCTTACTTTTTTTAATTCATCTATAATAGATAGATTGCCTCTACGATCCAAGATTTTAGAAAGGCTTATTATTTACTTCATTAATATCCATAATATTAATATAAATTCATTTAGTCACTTTTACTTTTAGACTAGTTCAGAAATCTCTTCTTACCAACATCCAACAAGTAATTAAAAACACAGCTAAAAATACGAAAACAAAAACATAAACAATCATTCTTAGATATCCGTACCCGTGGCGTTGGAAGCGTTCACGTTGTTCTGCTGCTCATAGAGCTGCTTCACACGCA